>Ga0100378_1003113_pt1 | contig 16071 bp, 7 predicted proteins | sample CryGeymeta201502_FD_81535 | JGI IMG/M metagenome (GOLD analysis project Ga0100378, IMG submission 81535) | Groundwater microbial communities from Crystal Geyser aquifers in Utah, USA - Crystal Geyser metaG 2015-02 | ecosystem: Environmental > Aquatic > Deep subsurface > Groundwater | place: USA...
CATAAATTAATATATATAATTTAAAACTTTTTTATATTTTACATTAAAATAAACATATGTCAAATTTTTGTTCATTAACTTATCTCATAAATGAAACAGAGGTAAGTAATAAATAGAATAAAAAAACTAAACATTGACATTTATATTTTATTTTATATAAAATATAAAATTTAGATACTATTAATATTTTGAAATATAATACAAACAAAAAAGAATATTTGGATAAAAAGCTAGATACTACAAATCAAAAGACACAATTTATTATTAAAAATCTTTTTTTTGTTTTGGGTATATTTTTCTTACAATCCTCACAATCTGCAACAATCATCAAATCATATAAACCAATTTCTCTAAAATGAGAAATTGAAATACCTATAAAAAAAACTATAGACACATTATATATGCCACCCAATGAGCCGTTTGGAGCAAACAATCACAGAGAGACACAAAAATTTGGAGATTTAGAGTATGTTGTATCAAAAAGAATTGCATCACATATCTATCACTATTACCATAACGACAAATATAAACTAGAAAGTGAGCAAATAAATCCAATCGGTCCAGATGACTATTTTTTGGAAGAGGAGAAAATTTTGGAAATTGCAAAAAATCACCCAGACGTACTTACACAATTATCGTATCAAGATCATGTACGTCTTTTTCGTGAACCTCATAGTTATTCGGCATTAACAAATCACACCATCTACACGCGTGATGGTGAATTCCATATTCCAGATGGTATTCCAACAGACCACCTCGTGCATTTTTTACAACAAATTAGACCATTTTACCACTTGGAATACGAACAGGCTGCTGATAAGAAGCTTTTTGTTCATAGATATGGAAACTACCCTGATGTGAGCACAGATTATTTGTGGAAAATACGAAACATATGTTGACTTAGTAATAACTTTTGATGATATTCTCGTGAACAATACACATGGCTTGCATATATTACAAGTCACAACCCAACACCAGATACTGTATTGGAACAAGCAAATACATTACTATCTCAGCATATTGATTGTATTGATCCATTGTTATTGGCTGATATTTGTATCGCGTGAGATATTGCAACTGATGATATTTTTCCTGATAAACAAAGATATCCTCTCTTCAAAAACCAATATAATAAACATGCTGTCCAACATCATACACAAGAAATCGTCCAAGCATACCTCAAAATTTTTGGACAAAATAATAAAAATACTGACCCACATCACGTGCTTTTTGATTTGTGTGCAAGACGAATATGATGAAAAGATAAACTTCCTTGAATCCCTGTTTATACAACAACACATGAAACTCCATCTACTGAGCGAACATCAGAACTACATGCATATTCTCCGTCTGATAAATCACTTATTTTACAAAAACATCTTGCACCATATAGTCATGATAAAGCATTTGTTGCTTTGGTATACAGTATCATTGCAACCGAAGCATGACACAAGAACATTTCAGGAGTTTTGGCATGAGAGTTTGAGCATACTGCCGTTTTTGTATGAAAAAATATGGATTGATCAATTGGAATATTTCAAATCATGCCTGCTATGCTAGCTGAAATAACGCAATGAAAATATTCATACCATGAATACAGACTCAATTTTTTACATCAATGTGAATCTATCAGCTATTTATATAAAAAACGACAACTCTGTTTGCAAAAAGCACAAAATGACATACAACTTGCAGTACGTTATTTTTGATCTTTGTGGGCATATGGAGATTATACACACACAAGTCTAAGCGATCCTTACATAGCAGTCAGAGTAGACTTTTTTATGAGAACAAAAAGTATTCTACAAAAACAACCACATACAACATCTGATCCACTATCACCATATACGCAAACTCTTTTTGAAAAAGAACACTAATAATTTAGAGATATGTATATGTAACCTGTATTCACCTTTTGATAAGTACATTATAGAAAATAGCAGCTTGTTCGGGTGATCTAGTAGTTCGTACAGCAGCATGAGTAAAAGAATAGTCTTCATATTGTGTAAAAATAAGAGTTTCACCAGTTATTGAGGTTTCATCAAATTCAATTTGGGTGTTTTTAGTCGTATAAACGACAGGTAAAAATCATAATGACATCTTATGCAGTCATACACCAAAGCAGTCCCTAAATATCAAGCAATATTAGCAGACTTTCATCTAGAAAAAACCTGAACATCATGGGAGAGACCATACAAAAAATACTCATACTCAAGAATATATCACAAAGAGAGATTCTTAATACGAATAGTTGTGTCGTATGCTCTATACCCAAGTTGAAAATTTCAAGTGTGCATCTTACAAACTGCTCATCACACTAGCTTGTCTCACTTCCAGAGTCAGAGCAAAGTATATGTTCTTCATTTTTTTTGTCAGAACTTTATTTTTTTTGCTATATTATAAACATGTGGATTTTCTTTTGATTCTATAAAAGAAGTATATAAAGCAATAAAAGAACAAAATTGGTCAGAATCTACAACAACATCTTGGAGAGTTAAAGTAATATCTTTTGAATTCTCATATGAATTTCGTTGTTTTAATATGGCATATTTTTGTTTTCAAAAAATTTTTTTCAAAGATATATCTTCGTTTTTCATATGCCAGAAAACGTTCTTATAAATATTCATATCCCAATAGTAGCAAAATTAAAAAATATATCATATGTCACTCACTTTGATTTTTCATAACATAAGCTGCTGTATGTCTCACCCATCTTGGACAAATTGTTGTATTATCTTATATCAATCAAGATAAACTTTATCTTTGATATATGCTGTTCAAGGATGAACAATATGTGTTTGCTGTATTCACTTTTTGAACTTAAGTGTTCTATTGAAAAGTGCAAGTAATTTATTTCATGAATAGTATGCTCATTTTTCTGTTTCGTTTATAAAGGATACTAAATCTTGGAATGAAAGCTCTTTAGACCTATACAAATAGATATAATTTCTATAAATATTATAGTTGACATATGCAGGTATTTTGGATTGTAAATATTTTTCACTCATCCAAATAGCTAACCCCTCTTCATCAGTAATATATCATGCAGTTCCTTTTTGGAAAATATGTCGTCACGTTTTTTGGGCATTAAGATATCTTGTGAGATGAACATCAACTTCATGAACCAATTTAGAATCAAGCTCTTTTTCTCTAAAAAAACTTCTTGTATTGCTCAATAGTCTAATAAAAGGCTTCCCCTTTTTGTATAAAACAGCAATTCTCGAAAGTGCCGTTGTTGTAGTTAGTACCTCGACATGCGGCATTTTTTTGTGTTCTAAGTATTCTTTTACGAGAGGATAGACCATATGAATTCCCATAATTTGTCACATATCATTATGAGTCCATCCTTTAGGTTCTTTGATTTTATTGATAGCTTCTTGGAGATATTTTTTATTCATACTTCAATAATACTTTTGATTGAGAGTTTCAATTGCAACAAGATCTTGTTTTTTATACGCCCATACGAGTCAGATTTTAATTTTTATTTCGTCTAACTTTTGGTACAAGATCGTAGCAAATGGAGAAGCAAAATAATTGCTTGGATATGTGTCTGTTATTCTTTTTCGTTCATCTTCTCGCAGAGCAATAATATTATTTTTGGGGTAAACATAGGTAAATATTGGATCATACTTTCACCCATGACTAACAAACATATCAAACTCTTCCAAATAATTTGAAGGTTTGAGACACTTTTTTAGATTTACTCTTTTATATAAATCATGTAACTTCTGATCAAAGATTTGTAATTCATCCAATTCATGAGAAAAAATTTTATCTGACCCAAAAAATTTACTTTTTGCATGAGTTTTATGAACTGATTTGATAAGAACGTCCTGCAATTGATTTGCTCATAAACTAATTTTGTTTCAAGACAATCCTTTACTCAACAAAACGTCCGTCGTTATTTTGAAGGTGCTATCTGGCAAGTGAATTGCGACTTTTTTGAGATTTCATAATTTTTTGGCAATTGAGGTAGACACATAAGTTCTCTTTTTTTGTGGATTTACGACTGCAATTGCTTCAATTTGCTTGGTTAAAGGACCAACTTGTGTTTGTAACAATGCCTTTTGAGATAAAAAAAGAATTTTAGTATGAGATCAAACAGATTTAGTATTCGTAAACAAACTTTTGGCAATCTCTACTCATTTTTCTGGTGTTTTTATTTTGATATCATGTATTTTTTCCATTATTTTGGCGAGGGGTTTTTGCGTTATATTTTGTATTTCAATTCCTACTCTTCCATTTACTTCCAACAATTTTGGTTCTTCTTCGGTGATAACCCAATCCACTCAAATATATCACATATTGACAAAATATTGAGCGTTTGAAGAATAAAGTAAAATATCGTTCCGATATGGAATTATTTTATGATGAAAATGTTTGTATTCTGGCAAAAATTTTGACTTATAGTAAGTTCAGTTCAAAAACATACTTTGTATAGCTCACGTCCCCATATCAATACCAAAACCAATTCCTCACTGTGCAAGATTTGCCTTACCTCACGATTCTGGAGTAGGCATTCTAAGCATCGCTGCAATTGGTACCAAATTAAACAAAACAACTCTAATATCAGCAAGACCAAATGTGCAAAATGCATCAAATCCGCTTCCAGCAATCAATGTTTCCTCTACCAAAATAGTATCTGGCGAATGTCATAAGGTATATTGTCCATCCAAAATACCAAATAACATTTGTTTGAAGGTATGATCATCGATTCGTTGTTTACCTATCAAGAATTCATGAGGGGTAATGTTATCAAGAAAAGCTACATCTCCAGCAAAAAAACCACGAACATTTTTTGAGATATCTAGAGCCTTTTGTGTGTATTTCTCCAAAAAAGAAAGAGGCACCTCTAGATTTTTATGTCAAGAGATCTTGTTTTTTAGATTTTGTTTTGAATTTTGTTTTTGGCTCTGGATAGTCTCTTGTAGAGGTTGTTCTATTTTTCTTGCTCACTTGACTATAAAAATTCCATTTCATTTACTTCACCTATTTGGTTTAATGACAAATTTTCCATTTCAAATTGTAGAAAAGTCTGTTTCAAAGAGTTCTTGCCTATTCAAAATACGTTTGTATGTTTTTGGCACAGGAATACCTCTTTGTCAAAGAAAGTCTTTTGTTTTTGACTTATCATGGACAAAACGAATTTGTTTTTTTGGATTGTGTTTTTTGATGTAACGGAGATTTCTTGCATTGAGTCACAAAATTCCAAAATTGAACATTGTATCATGTAGAAATAAAAACGATGTTTATTTTTTTTTGTTAAGTGTTTTTTTGAAATAGGCAAGAATTATAGGCCAGAAACGAATATATTCTGTTACTTGAAGTCATGTAAATTTTCAAAATGCTGCTACCAAAAACAAAAGTAAGAAAATATACCATGTATTTATCAAAAAGAAATATTGCAATGGAGTATGGTCAAACAACAAATACATTCAATAACTCAAAGCCATAAACCATAAACACTGTTTGACTTGTGTAAATGTGAACATAGATTTAATATCTCAAAATACTTTTTTTGTACACAAAGGAATCAACAAAAAACACAAAAGGAACGTCGCTTCATGTATTGCACCAAAAGACAGTTGATAAGAAGTATAATGCAAAAGAGATCATACAACAACAATACTTATAATCGTATATACGAGCATATATATTCATATTTTGGCATAAATGAGAAAAGTAACTTTTTCGAAAAGCGCTTTGGTTATAATATGTGCTAGCAATGCAAACAAAAACAATGTTGCACTAATTTTGATTCACACAACATGTAAACTCACAGCAAAAAACAGTGGATAATACAATCCGAAACTAGTAATTCAAACAATTTGTTTCAAAAACACCAAAATGGCTATACACAAAACAGCAATATAAATATATCATATATATGAAAAATCAACTCCATAATAAATCAATGAATCAATAAGTCTTCCAAAAGAATATTGTCGTCATATATCATCAAACTGTAAGTTTTCTGTATACAGAGCTATATCTGTTGTATCTTTCCCTATAGAAATATTATACAAGTAGTCTTTGAGTCCATCTTCTTGAATCAAAAAGACATTCTGTCTTTGTGCCTGATACATAAATGGCGCAAGAAACTTTCTTGTTAACGTACTGTCTATGGTATTAATTATTATTATTTCTTTTTGTGAAATATCGACTCATTCTGATTCAAAATAAGCAAGTATATCAAAAATAAGTGAATAGTTTTGTAAATAAACAAAAATAAGCTGACTTTGTTGGACGCTGTTTTTTATCTCTTCTAGCTGTGGTTTGATTGTTTGTAAGTCTTTGGTATTAGCATCCAAAATCAACGTCGAAAAAAATATATCGTTCTCTTGTATATTATCTAAAAGTCCAAAGTTGTACTCTTGCAGAAATTTCCCAATATATACACCTACATCCTCGAAGACTCTAATCACTTTTGTTTGTTCTAATACACAATTATCATAGGTTATGTCAGCTTTTATTTCGTACAATCCAACATCAGGGAAAGCATAATATAATTCTGCATTCTCATTGAGGACAACATTTACCTGTTTTCCTTGATAATAAAGAGTAAATAGTCACGTATACTGCTGTATTATATCTCCTGATTGTTGTGTCAAAGAGGTCACATAATGGTTTGTAACATCACGTTTTATGCTATCAGATCATTGAATAGTTAATTTGTATTGTGAACAAATATCTTCCTGTGCCCCGGTAGAAATATCATTGAGGGTTGGAGCAAGTGATTGTCCAAATGTAACAGATCATAACAACAAAAATACATATGAGAGTATCAACGTACACATCAAAAACATAAAATTTTTGGCAAGTCTTTTTGATGACTTTTTTGAGATAGGCAAAGATGTAGCGAGGAACTGAAACATAAGAAGTAACTTATCAAATAATAAAAGATGTACACGGGAAAGAAACGGATTTCGTTTTGAGAGAATATGCATCGTAATTGAATCATCACATCTCAGAAATACGAATATGTCATGCAAATACACTATGGATAACAGACAATGCAGTCAGTTTTTTTTTTATTGTTGTATTCCGAGAGAGAAAATCACTAAAAAGAAATATAATACGTTTTTGTGGTTTTTGAAGTGCCTGAATAACATATTGCTCTAACGACGAAGTGTATGTTTTGCTTGTATCTAGTATGTGTGAAATATCGATCTGCTGACTATGTGTACGAGATTGAGAATTTGCAAGTTGATGCAAGGGCTTGATTATTCAACGATGATTATACGTTATCTGCAAAGGCAGTCTATAACGAATAGCAAATAACTGACACGTAGAGAGAATATCTTGAATTTGTAGCCAGATAAGACGATCATGTCATGTAGACCAATTGGGATTTATATCACAAAACACATCTATATGAACATCTGTTTCTTCGAGCAATTGGAATGTCATCAGCTCGTGAGATGTAGTTCATTGTAACTTGGCACTCGCTTTTCGATCAATACGTTTTGCACTATCTCATGGTGCATATGGGCGTGCATCTATTTTCTCATATCATTCTCATGAACGACGACTTTGCCGTTGTCCATACCATTCACCTTGTACTTGTTTGCGTATCTGACGCAACAACACAGAAATGTCCATAGATTAGCTACCAGAATAAATCAAATATGACTTTGCATGTATCTTTGGTATAGATTTTTTGCACAATAGACAAAAGTCAGTATTATTAAGACAATAATATAAAAATATACTTTATTTGCAAGCTACAAGCTCTTATGCATCTACGTTCTTTTTTTGTCTGAATAGGAGTCTGGGTACTCTTTATAATAGGTTTATGCTGATCAATTCCGCAATTTACATTTTGACAGCAAACACAAAGTAGATATGACAAAAGTTTTGTAGAAAAAGTACAAGAATATGGTATTGACATACAAACCATACAAAATCAAGCATCTGTTTCACGTTATGAAGTAGCGAGGTTGTTAAATTTGGTAGAATGTAAAGACTGTCTTGACCCAAATCAATCAATGATACAAAATTACACACTCCCCTTTTGGTCAAACTTTATAACACTACCATGAAGAGACTTTCAAGATATAGATTTTGAACAATGACTACGAGAGTGAGATTCGTATTATTATTGTGTTGCATATGTATGAGATCAAGAATATATGAGATGATACCCGCTTCAAACGAGTCCTGTATGTCGTTGAGGATTTTGTGGTGAAAGACCAATCACCAAAGCTGAATTTATACAAGTAGTTATCAATATTGCAGAAAAATACATCTATGAAAATTATAGAACCGATCGATCCCAAATCTATGAATGGAAAAATAGTCTTGAACAGTCATCCTACGCATCCAAGAACCTTACAGTGGAAGATATAAATACTATAGATATAGCGTATAAACAATGTAGCAACGCAAACTGTCGTCTCAATACACGTTATGAATTTGAGACATATCTCAAATTTTGTATGTTCAACCTCGAAAGCTGTCAGTTTTCATCTTTTGGATGGATCAAAGAAAACTATCGACCGGTATCTGAGCTAAATATCATGCAACAAGAACGTCTTTTACCTCTTTGAGATACTCCTCAAGACGATATTCATCAACCCGTAAATGGTGCGTATGTTGTTGATGTTTTGTGAGAATTACACAAAAAAGTATGATGTGTTCTGGATGGAGACTATGATTGTGATGGTATTCCAAATCCAGAGGATAGTTGTATTCGTACCTATAACCCATCTCAAAATGATCGAGATAATGATGGAATTGGAGATGTATGTGATAATGATATCGATAATGATGGACAACTAAATCCTGTCGGAATTGTCGACGATGGATGAGTTGTTGTTGTCGAATTATATGACGACACAACAGATCCAACGCTTTTTTCTCAGCAAGAAACACCCAACCAACAACCACAACAACCCGTACAAAATACTGGAAATACAAATACAAACCCTCAAACAAATCCAGACTGATCAAATCAAGAACCAAATACTTCAACAGGATCTACTCCACAGTGAAATTTACAACAATCATCTACACCCAAAAACAACAAAAATCATAGTCTAACACTGTGGACGTCAGCACAATGAGCTTGAGCATGATTAACACATGGATTTGTGCCAACTATTTGAGGTCAAAGTGATAAAATTATGCGAGATTTTGGTGACGGAACAGTAGCATATACGAGTTCTACTCGCCATACATACATCAACAAAGGAACATATGTTGTCACAACAACATCTCAAAACAATCAATGAAAAGCAATTGCAAAAATGACAGTTCATATACCACAAGCAATACAAGATCCATATTGACTGGCAATAACATCACGTACTATCAGCTCAGCTCAGCCATATCAAACAACATTATGAACCCAAACATTCACATCACAAGAAAGCACGTCCAACGCAAATATACATCGATACATCAACAACCAAAAAACACAAGAATCCACATTGGAAGAATCTTATAAATTCATCTGACAAGAAGCTGGTCAATATGCAATTCAAGCACGTTTGGTACGCAATGGAACACTAGTTGGACTCAGTCAATATACGACAGACATTTGACAATTTATACAGCGTGGTAGTATCATCACAACAGACACACTCAACGCAACTGTATGACAAACCGTTCGTATTAGTACGCAAAGAAGCTGACGAGAACCCAACGATGTTGCTTCTATACAATGGTTTGACTCTAAAGAATCTATTGCTACATCATGAATCAATCTAGAATATAGTTTTGACACACCGTGAAACAAAATCATCAGGCAAGAAATTCGTTTTGTGGATGGAGCAATACATAGCAATATACTTACAATACACATAGCTGCAAATACAAGTAACGCGACATCTTATACAACACTCTCACTACCCAAGTCAATATGAAAAGCTTGAGAAGAATTTACAATCGTCCCCTGATTAACAAATTTTTTGTCAGAAAATATACAAAATATAACAATAGATTATGGAGATGGAACAAAAGATACACTATCATTTGAACAACTCAACACACCTCTTGAACACACGTATGCCAGGGCATGAGTTTTTAGTCCTCTTGTGACAATTAATACTAAAACATGTGCAACCTTTCAGGCGCAAGCAACGATTCGTATCGAACCTTGAGTTAATTGTTTGGATGCTAAACTCTCAAATACACTTGGTCAATTTAGATGTGATATGGATCAAGACGGTACTCCAGACATTTGTGATAGTGATATTGATGGAGATGGTATTCCGAACCAACAATGACTAATTCTTTTTGAAAATCAAGATTGTTCTTATGGACAAATAAACGATTGAGACAATACGTGACTTGATACAGATATAGATGGAGATTGAATTCCAAATATCCGCGATAGTGATATTGATGGTGATTGAATTCCGAACGACAAAGACCCCGATATGGATGGTGACTGAATCCCTAACACAAAAGACGTTGACATCGATGGGGATGGGATCCCAAACGCACAAGATTCGAATCCAAATGGAAACCCAAATGGAACGGACCAGACAACAACCCCACTTCCAACAACACCCGATATTGATGGAGATGGCATTGCAAACGTAGCTAGAACATGAAAAATACCAAAAAATATAAATCCTGACGCGTATAATGTATCATCGTGTAGTCTAGATGCGACTCCTTTTTGAGAACCTGAGACAGATCAAAGTCAAACGAACATATCAACACCGACACCTGATGATATAGACTGAGATGGCATACCCAATGACAAAGACCCAGATATGGATGGTGATTGAATAGCAAATCCTCTTGATGGTGATACTGACGGTGACTGAATAGATAATCCATCAGATGAAGATAGCGACAATGACGGAATCAAAAACAACGATGACGATACCCCACTTGGAGATAGTGACCTTGCCTTATTGGACAGGGACAATGACGGCATCTTGGATATCAATGACACATGTCCCTTGCAACCAGAAACATACAATGGTATTGGAGATATTGATTGATGTCCAGAACCAGATACCGATTGAGATGGTCTCATAGATGAGATTGATAAGTGTATCAATGATCCAGAAAACGTCAACGGCTTGCAAGACACCGATGGCTGTCCAGAACTAGATACCGATTGAGACTGAATTCTTGATAAAGATGACTTTTGTCCACTCTTACCAGAAAACTTCAACTGATACCAGGATCTTGATGGTTGTCCAGAACTTGGAGCGTTAGACCCATGTTTTGAGTTTCCAGAGATTCCACAATGATTTGTAGCTGCATGAACATGCAATCAATGTCCATGTCCATATGCAGACTTTGGATGAGAACTCAATCAATCTGACAAAGTCAGAGCCGTCCTCAAAAACAAACTATGAACCAAAATTTATGGAGAATCTTCACCTTACGAAGTACGTCTTCAAGAACTTTTCGGTACAACTACCAACCAAGATCAATCTCAAACATGATCAGCGTCACAAACGTGATCGGGGTCAGATACGATTTTGAGTTGAAGTTAGGAAAGGTTAGAAATAAGAAAATCACCACTGACCTGATTTGGTAGTGGTGATTTTTTTTGTTAGTAGTTGATAACTATTAATCATTATTTATCTGTAATATCTTTTGACTGTTTAATAAGATCTACTATTTCCTCAAGAGAAATCAATATTGGCAATTCTCACTCTTTTTTGTTTTCGTTTAGTTTTTCATAGTATTGAATAATAAGCTTAGCTATTGTTTTATTAGTTAAAAAAGTATTAATAAGTTTTGTTTTTTTATCAACAGTAATTTTTTCTCCTCATGACACAAAACTAGTAAGAAATGTACTATATATTGTTGTAATTTGTTCTTCTTTGCTTTTTCTATTATACTCATCTGCTCGTCTTGTATACTGTGATCCTCCTGCAAGAACACAATCTCTTAGTGACTTTTGTTTCCCTTCTATAATGAGTGTATGGTCAAGAAGCTTATAGTAAGCACCAGCTTGACTTTTTATGTTTTCTTCAATTATTTGTTGATATTGTTTAATAAGAGATATAAAATCTTCATTTGAGATAAGTGTTGGCAATTCTCATTCTTTCTTATTTTCATTAAGCATTTCATAGTGTTCTATCACTAGCTTAGCTATTGTTGCATTTGTTAGAAAGCTAACAATAAATTTTGTTTTTCAATTGACGGTAATTCACCCTTTTCATGTTATAAAACTAAAAAGAAATGAGCTATAATCAGTTCAAATTTTTGCTTTTTCACTTCTACTTGTATTATATTGATTTGCTCGTGTTTGATATTGTGCCGCTCCTCAGAGGATAGCATCTCTTAGTGATTGTTGTTTCCCATTTATAGTAATTGTATGAGTAAGAAGTGTATAATAAGTATTGGCTTGATGTTTTAGATTTTCTTCAATTACTTGTTGAGATTGTTTGATGAGAGATATAAAATCTTCATTTGAGACAAGTGTTGGTAATTCTCACTCTTTTTTGTTTTCATTTATTTTCTCATAGTATTGTATCACTAGCTTAGCTATTGTTGCATTTGTTAAAAAAGCATTAATAAGTTTGGTTTTTTTATCAACAGTAACTTTTTCTCCTCACACTATAAAACTAGAAAGAAATGCATTAAATACTGTGGTAATTTGCTCTTCTTTAATTTTATTTTCATTGTATTTATCTGCTCGTACTTTATATGACAATATTCATCCAAGAATAGCATCTTGAAGTGACTGTTGTTTTCCTTTTACAATCAGTGTATAATTAAGAAGTTTATAGTAAGTTTTAGTTTTATTTTTTGAGTTCTCTGCAAGTATTTGTTGAGACTTTCTAATAAGAGAGACTAAATCTTCATTTGAAACAAGTATAGGCAATTCTCACTCTTTCTTATTTTCATTCAATGTCTCATAGTGTTCTATCATTAACTGAGCTATTATTGCATTTGTTAGAAAACGACTAATAAATTCTGTTTGTCAATTAATGGTAATTTTTTCTCCTCACACTATAAAACCAGCAAGAAAAGTAGAGAGACTCGTTGTAATTTGTTCTTCTTTACTTTTATTTTCATTATACTTGTTAGCTCGTTTGGGATATTGATAGTACCCTTCAAAAACGGCATCTCTCAGAGATTGCTTTTCTTTGCCATTTATAATAAGTATATGATCAAGAAGTTGATAGTAAGTATCAGCCTGACTTTTTATGTTTTCTTCGATTATTTGTTGAGATTGTTTAATAAGAAATACTAAGTCTTCATTTGAGATAAGTGTTGGCAATTCTCACTCTTTCTTATTTTCATTCAGTTTTTCATAGTACTGTATCACTAGCTTAGCTATTGTTGAATTAGTCAAGAGCGCGTAATTTTTCTTTGTTTTTCCATCTATTATAATTTTCTCTCCTGATACAATAAAACTGGCAAGAAAGGCATTCTGCTTAGATGGGATTTGTTCTTCTTTACTTCTACTTTTATTATATTGATTTGCTCGTATATTATATTGTTCTTCTGATCTAAGAACAGCATTTCTTAGTGATTGTTTTTCTCCATTTAAAGTAATCGTATGAGTAAGAAGTGTATAGTAAGTATTTGCTTGGTTTTTTGGCTTTTCTTCGATTATTTGTTGAGATTGTTTAATGAGAGATACTAGATCTTTATTTGAAACAAGTATAGGTAGTTCTCATTCTTTCTTATCTTTATTCAATGTCTCATAGTGTTCTATCACTAGCTTAGCTATCGTTGGATTTATTAGAAAGTCGCGAACTTTTTTAATTTCTCAATCAACAGTAATTCTTTCTCCTCATACAACAAAATTAGAAAGTAAAGTATTGAGCTTCGTTGAAACTTGTTCTTCTTTACTTATGCTATTATATTGATTTGCTCGTGCTCTATATTGAGTCGCTCCTCCAAGAACAGCATCCCTTAGTGACTGTTTTTCACCATCTATAAGTATTTCCTCCTCTAAAAGAGAATAATAGTATTGTGCCTTTTCTTTTTTTAGTTCCATTCATGTTTTATCGGTTTTTTCACTTACATTTTCTGATTTTCATATTTTTGGTATATTAGATTCATTTTCTGACTCCTTCTGAACATCAACCACATCTTTTTTCAAAGCAACAATCAATCTCTCTCTACTATTTTTCGATTCAACAATTCTTGTAGCATCAAAATAATGTACTAATGCCTCTTTTCAAAAGTTAGATGCAATAAATGACAACATAGCTTTTTCTCACGTATCTTGATATCATTCTTGCTCCATCAGCATTTTTATATCCTCAGGATTATAATGTACTACAAAATACGCATTGTCATTTCATGGATATGTAAACGTAACAAGATTCTTTGATGGTACAAACAATCATACATAACTTCCAGTTCTCATACTATTTTCTGGAACAACACCTGTCAAAATAGTTATATTTTCACCCATAAATCATAGCTCTTTGTATGCTTTCCATACGTTTTCTATTCTACGTAGATGAATTTCCCTGTTGATTATAAAGTTATTTCCTCAGATATTGTCTGTCGTTTGTGTTGTTTGTCTCTGCTGTTCTGTAGGCAATACCTGATCAGCTATATATTGATGAGAAATATCAGTAAATCATAAAAATTCTGCTATATTTCTAATACTATTTTGCATAAGTGCATTGCTTTCTTGCTCCGTTAAGTCTTTTGGTTTTTTTAGAGTTTTACTCGTGCTAAATGTAAATGTATATGTTCCATCTTCCAACGCTTTTAATTTTGATCCTCAATACGGTGCATAGAGATTTTCTAATCAAACAACATCAGCATTTTCATCAGCTTGTAATACAAAAGTAAACTGCTTTTCTTCAGCAGTCTTCTGTAAAATTTCGGGTTTTCATACGATGGTAAATCAAAAGTCTTTTGGTCACTTCCTCTCTATATCTTTATTTATATCTATCGCTGCAGCTTTCACATCTGGATTTCTTTGATCAATATGCTTTGAGATATCCAACAAATCAAGTGGATGGCTTGGATCATACCCAAGAATATTACAGACTGCTTTGACGTATTCAAACGCTTCTTGTCTGATTATTGGGTCTGGATTGTAGAGATTTTCTGCGTATCTTGCATATGCTTCGTTAAGCTGATCGAGAGAAAAGTAAAGTTGATATGAGTCTCAAGGCTTTCTCAATAAAGCTCACAGCTCATTTTGTTGTTCAAGAGTAATATTTTGTGTCATAACTGCAAAACTTCCATGACCAAGCTTTTCGTGGTTATGTATTTTTCTCAACAATGCAAAATACTCACCTGGTTTGGCGTCAGCTTTAGCTTTTTGTATTGCTTGTGTATTCAAGAATATCACACCTCATACTTCGATAGCGTATGTATATGTATGTTCCATATCTAACTCTACAGAGAGAGTTTCTCGTTGCTCCTGTGTGTCTATCCATACTTTTCCTCTTTTTTTAGTGATTTGATTAAGTCGATCTATTATCGAGGCTGTACTATGCACTTCACCATAGACTGCATTATAATACGCTTGTATCATTTTCATATCTGTATCTGTATTTTTAGAAGTCTCATAGGCTAGCATATGTTCAAAAACAGTTCTTTTGGCAGTATTTTGTGATCACATCATATCAGCAAATAAGACTGTATTGAGTTCATGTTGTTGGTCAACAGTCATACTAGCATAATTTCTCCCAAACGATGCTCTCGTACAAATAAAAACAGTAAAGAATGCTGCGATAGCTTTTCACATATGTTTTTCAAGATGATATTCTGCAGTTTCTTCTCATACTTCCTCTACAAACTGTACTGCAAACATACGTCAAAAATTATTATTTTCAGCCATTTCTTTCATGATTTTTTGTGGATCGAGTTCTAGTTTTCCACAGACAAAATTTATTTTGTGAGACAAAGGATCATTCGGATTAGCACGAACAAAAGATTCTAATCTTTTTCAGAGATACTTTCATACTCACATAAACAAATATGACATAATTGCTCCTTGTCACAGTCCTAATCATAATTTTAATAGAGCTTGTTGTTTAGAAATATGTCATGCTTGCAATTCTAGATAGACAGACGTCAATTCCGCATCAGTATATTGTTTTGCTAGTATAGCTGCTAATTCATTTCATGTGACTCATCACGCGCTCGTCAAGAGTGAAAAAATAATCAGAC
>Ga0100378_1003118_pt1 | contig 16060 bp, 20 predicted proteins | sample CryGeymeta201502_FD_81535 | JGI IMG/M metagenome (GOLD analysis project Ga0100378, IMG submission 81535) | Groundwater microbial communities from Crystal Geyser aquifers in Utah, USA - Crystal Geyser metaG 2015-02 | ecosystem: Environmental > Aquatic > Deep subsurface > Groundwater | place: USA...
TACTTAGGTAATTATATATAATTTTTTATTTACTATAAGATAAATTTTTTGATATATATATAATAAATACTTTTAATATTTAATATTCCAAAGTTAATTGTTAAGTTAAGTGTAAGTTTATATTGAATATATTATAATTATTTATATATTCTTAATTTTACTTAAAAAATTAATAGGTTTTACTTAATATATGTATTTATTTTGTGCATGAATAGATATTAATATAAGTAATATTTATCTTTTACTATTTTTTATTTTGCTTTTCAATTGATTTATCTCTTTCAATTCTGATTCAAAGTTCTTTTTTAATGTTTTAAATCTTATATCTGGATCTTTCTGGCTATTCATATCGATAATTTCATTAAGTTTATCATATAATTCATTAGTACTAACCTGAGCAATTTCTCTATCAGGCACATCCCTATTAGTTTCCAAATTTGAGTCTTTATCACGTAAAAACTCATTTCGTGTTGCATTAAGAGATTTCTTACCATCATTTAAACTATTGTTATTATTGTTTGCATTAGTAATACTATTAACTGGTATAAAACTTGTATCTCCAACCAAGGCCATTCCTCTCATCGCTAATATACTCATCTTTTTACTTTCTTGATCTCTTAGTTCATTTACTTCTTTGTCGTCATTTTCATTAATATCATTAAGTAGCTCAGAATTTTCTTTATTTATAAACACCATTTCACTTACAGATTGTAAATTTACTGGTACTTTCCTCTTGTTACGAAATGTATCAAAGTTATCAAAATTATTATTGTTGTACTCATCGATTAAATCATTCTTTTTGGTTTGACTTTGCATAACTTCATTTTTTAATTTAGTCATTTGCTCTTTAATATATGGTTTTAATCTACTATTTTCATTTGCGACTTTAATGTCGTAGAATCTGTCAAGCTTTTCTGAATGTCTTCTAGCTAAGTCTTCTTTTATTAGAGATATTTGTTCGTCTAATGAGCCTACTATGTTTTTATTTACCTCTTCAAATCTATCCCTTATTTCATCTTCTTGTTTAACGTTTTCGTAAAAGTCTGCTTTTTTATTAAAGGCATATGGGTCATATTTATTTATATAGTCTTCAATTGCTTGGTCAAGTTTATTATTTTGATTAATATTATTGGACCTATTATTAAAATTTCCATGTTCACGGTCATAACTGGAATTATTCATATTTTCATTATGACCAGTATTATAAGAATTATTTAAATTAGAATTATTCCCGCGATTAGTATTACTAAATGTATTTTCTCTATAAGTATTTTGCTTTGACTCATTTTTATCATTTTTATCGTTTTTATTTGATTTAGGTGACTGTGGAGAGTACTGTGAGTAATGAACGAACTGGACTTTTCCTTTTTTACCATGATTTTTCTCTGGAGATTTTGGATTATACCTATTTTGTTTTTCCTTTGCTAGTTCTGCTTTTTGGAGTTCGTATTCTTCTTTTTGTCTTTTAAATCTTTGTTCTTCGATTTCTTCTTCTATTTGTTTCTTCTTTTTATCTTCAATTTTTCTTAGTTTGTTTTCTTCGATTTGTTTTAATAATTCATATTTGTGATTTTCTATTTTTATATGTTTGTCTTTAGTGTTGTTAACAAACATAGGAAAATTATCTTCGTCAATTGATGTATTACTATCTTTATTAGAGTTGTTTACTTTATTTAGGCTAACTTTATTTATTATAGGGTTATTAATATTATTATTGATGTATTTGTTTCTGTTATTATTGTTATTGTTGTGACTTGGATGATTTATTTCTGCTAAAATTGAATTTTTATTATTGTTGTTACTAATAAAACTTTTTTCATCAAAATTTTGACTTATTTGAGAATTCATTAAACTGGAAGCATCACCTTGATAGGTTCTCGGCTGAACAACTATTTCGTTATGAATTTTCATATTATTACTACCGGTATATTGGTTTGGATTATTACTAATATTATTTAGAGAATTTAAAGAATTTAACTGTTTTAAGTAATAATTATTATTTTGCTCATATAATTGCTGATAAGTTTGCTTTTGATCTACATATTGTTTAGCAAGTGAACTTAATGAATCATTCTTCGCATTGTTGTAAGTCTCATATGGATTATAAATATCATTATTATTTGAGTTGATAAAATTAAGATAGTTAGAATTATTATTTTCTTGTAATTGGTTAAATAAAAGATGCTGCTGGTTAAAATATTTTCCAGTTTCATTACTGACCTTTTGTTCTTCATTATTTTTATTGATAATTTCAGAAAAGTTGCCAATGCCAAGGCCAAAATTTCCAGAGAAGTTATCCTTATTGTCCTTATTGTAGTAATTTTGATTATGTAACCCATTTGTATTTACTCTATTTGTATTGGAATTTTTATATATTTCATTACTTTCACTATTATTATAATGACTACGATTTGTTAAAATATTTCCATGAGTATCCTTATTAGGGGCACCCGATCCAACTCGTCCAAAGGGATTTAAATGTATAGAATTTAGTAATACCTGCCTTTCTTTTAATTGCTCTTCATGTATATCAGTTTTTTTCTTTTTATTCTTTTCATTAATTTCTATAAGTAAAGAATCTAAGTAAATTTTCTTCCTTTCTTTATCTGTATTTGCTTTATTAATAAAATTATATTGATTATTTGAGTCATTTACTAACTGTTGTGTATAATTAGTTTCTTTTTCAAGATTGTAATTTGTTCTTTTTGGACACATTTTGAAACTTTATTAATAACTGTATTAATTATTGAATAAATATTTAATATAAGCTATACTTATTTTACTACCTATACTTATTGAATTAATAATTTAAATAAATGTTTTTATATTAGTTAATAATGTGCCCATATATGATCTTTTTCTTAGCAATAATTGTTGCTTTAGTTATGTGGAGAATTTATCAATACTCAACTACAGGAGGATTCGAAGGCGTAGGAAAAGCAATTACACTTGAGGAATTAGCTTCTTATAATGGTGTCGATAAAAAAGAAATTTATGTTTCTGTAAAAAATATAGTTTTTGATGTTACTAATTCAGATCATTATAATAAAACGGGTGAAGGTTATAATATATTTGCAGGAAAAGATATATCAATAGCATTGGCTAAGATGTCATTTGATCCAAAATATTTTAATAACTATGGGAAAATAAAAATAACTGATAAAGAAGAGGAAGTACTAAATGATTGGTATACTAGGACATATGATGCTAAATACACAAAAATAGGATATATTAGTGAAAAAGCAAAAAGCGAATAAATAAGTAAATAGGATAGTAGACGTAGTTGTAGATTAATTACATGTTTAGATATTGAGATATTTTATATATGTAGTGAATATATTTAGTTAATACTAGTCTTTTTATTTAGTAATAAGTTAAATATAATGAAAAATATAATATGAATGTTTGATATATAATAAATTTATGAAATTTTAAGTATATTTAAATTTTAATGGATTTAAATAAAAGTAGTAATGTATATACAAATACAGATGAACTAATTTCTAAAAGTTTAATATTTTCTTTGACTTAATAATTATTAGTAAGCAAAACCGGAGTATCAGGATTTACCGAAAATTTAATTATTTCATCATCAACAGAAGATAAATTAATATATTTATGGGATGAGAATACCGGAACAAAAATATTTTCATATGAAGATAATGAAATCAAAAGTTTTATAGCTAGGAATAAACTTCTTCCAATAAGTAGATTTTCAGAATACTTAATATCAATGCAAGAAAACAAAAACTTAATTACATTTTTTAAAACTAATTCAAGTGACCCATTTATAAAGTGTAATCCATTTAATGATGAAAAGAAAGACGGTAAAATAACATGTCTAACTATTTCATCTGATAATCAATTGGTATTTTTTGGAACTTCAATAGGAATAGTCTATATTTATGAATTGACTTCTGGAAATATAATAACATCGTATAAAGCACATACCGATTCAATTAATTGCATAAGTTTATCAATAAATAATTCTTGTATTGTTACAATAGGAGCAGATTTCTTCATTAAAGTGTATTTGTTAGAAAGGTAAGTTAGTACATATGATGATAAGTGTAGTAATTATATATGTTATTTACAACTTTTATATATATTAACTTTATCATAGTGTTATTCTAAACAAAGAAGAAAATTCAGACATAATCCCGATATCTGAACTAATATACGGAAATAAAGAAATTAAACAACATAAAATGATTGGGTTCCCAAACACATTTATAATTTGTTATAATACTGATAACAAATTTATGGTAAGTTTATATATATAATAATAATACTTATAATAAAGACTATTATAACTCTTACAATCTAACATACTTTATTCATTACTAACTTTATTTAGATCTTCAGCTTCCCAGAATTAAAGTTAATTAAAAACATTTATTTCTCTCAGAGAATTGTGTCTTTCGAACTAGATAAATCATTTGAAAATCTATATGTAGCTTCAGATAATAAACTATTCACTTTACATTTAAAAAAGTTATGGAATGATAACAATTCAGGTGTAACTAACAGTGAAAGCTTTGAAAATATAATAAACAGTGAAAAACCAATTACTAGCTTTACAATGGGAATAAAAAACTTTTTGGTTGGCACTGATGATGGAATAATTACATGTTTTAATATGGTAACGCATAAGCAATCTTCTAAGTTTTCTCATCATAAAGGTAAATAAAATTACATATTTTTTAAAAATAATAATTATTATAGGAAAGATAATTAATATTCTAAGCATAAACAAGCCTATTTCTCAATATGGTTTAAATTTCAACAATAATTTAGAAGAAATGGTAGTCAAATCATTAAAAAAGATGAATAATAAAGAAAATTCATGTAGTACAGTTAGATATTCAGTTAATAAAAAAAGCAGTGTTGATGTAAAAATAAAAGACTATTTGAATAATTATAATCATTATATGAATAGTATTAAGGTATGCTTTTGATTATACTATATTTATATTAACTATGCTTAATTATTTGTTTAGCCAAGTGAAGTTTCTAAAAAAGTAGACTATAAGTTAAATCCAAATACAAATATTAGTAATAAGGAAGGAAGTGATATGCATAAAAAGAAATTAAAAGATCAGTATATTAATTTAAATACTTCATAAAATTGTTTGTATACTTAAGACAAATAAAATAACCAATAAACATAATTATATGAATAAATACAATAGACTTATTAAATATTACTTCTAATAATTTATTTTAATTATTTATGTGTGTTATGTGTATATAAACTAAAAAATTATAAAAATTATATATATTTATTATATTAATGGTAAAAGAAAGAAAGAAATACAAACCAAAGAAACATACTAAAAAAAATGTAAATATAATATAACTAAACTATAACTGAACTAAAATTGAACTAAAATACTTTAGAAAAACAATCCAGTTGTAAAATTTGCAGAACAACAGTTTATGGCATTGAGACAAAATAAAAAATACGAAAAATCATTAGAATACTTAGATTTATTTGTTAAAGAAAATGAACATTGGAAATTTAATGTAAATACATTTAATCAAATACTTACTTAATTAATACTTTTTATAGAAAAATCTACAAGGATATATTTTACGAAATATCTTACTTAAACCTCTTTATAATAAAGAGTATTTCAATACTTTTCTAAAGTACTTTAAAAATATGAATGAAAAATCAAAGAAGGTATAAAATAACTTGATATAACTTAATATAACTAACTTAATTGACTCATTAATTTATATAGGACTTTCTAGAAATTTGTGTTAATAAAATTGATCAATATAATAATAAAAAATTAAACTTATTTGACACACCATTGAAGTTTAAAGATTTAGAAAAAGAAGAAAAAATCAAATTGAGATATTATAAAAGATGTGTAATGCTTGTCGAGAATTTTTAAATGAGATTATATCAAAGAAATTATAGGAATAAAAGAAAACAAAATATGAATAAAACTATATAATAAATAATATATACTTAACACTAAACACTTATATTATTTTAAATATTGTTGTCTATTTTATGTAAAGATATTTTTAATTAAATAAAAATTATTATTTATACTCTAAAGTTCATAATCATACAAGTGAGTGCAGAGATCATATATAACATTAACATCATCACTCATATCGTTTTTATCAAAAAGAAGCTTACTATTGTTTAATTTATTAAAGAATGTATCAAAAGCATCTTTAACCTCTTTAATTCTATAAGACATTTGAGCAACATTTAATCCAGTATTTGGATCAATAATTACAGGTATATCATCTGCCTCTTCTTTAGTTTTTACAGTTATTGGACTACAGTAATTATAATTTTAAGTTACTTATAAGCATTGTTTAGATTAACAGTCCAATTTTTGAAATCAAAAATAGCTATAAACTCTAAGAATTCCATAAATAGTCTTCCGAGATTCTTCTGGTATATCTTTGGATATTTGCAAAATGCAACCAATAAAAGAAATAGAGAAAATGAAGATATTCCACCTAATAAATTATATTAAATATATTAAATTTTAGTATTTCTTACCTAAGTGTGTTATGTTTAACTTCTTAATTTGAATCAATCTTTTTATGACTTTTATCAATGGCTTAATTTCAGGATACTTTTCTATTGTTGACTTCGCCCATGTTACAGATTCGCGTGGGTTTGATCGGTTATTAATATTTTTTAAGTCTATAAAGCTAATATCGACTTTTATTAATTCTAGATCTTCTTTATCAAATAAATATGAATGATATAACTTAGAGTTTAAAAAGTTATTGAAGACAACAAGTTTTTCTCTGTTTAGGATTTTGTAAGGATTAACAGTCTATTTAAAAATATTAAATTAATATTATACCAGTTTGATAATGGGAACTGTTGCAGTAAGTATTGGATTAACTTCTTCAAAATCATCAAAGTTTATAAGTACTTTGCTGATATTTTGTATAATATCATTAGTATTATATTCTTCTGTATCTTCCCCTACAGGGTGGATTGTAAAATCAATATCACTACTTTCAATTTGTAAATCTGTAGCAAAAGAACCATATACTTCAACAGTCATATTGAAGTTTAAAGAATTTTTTATTATATCTTCAAGATATTTAATAATATACAATTTAAGGTCTTTTAACACGTTTAATCGTTCATTAATTGAATTAGAATAGTCTAAAATATCATTATGTAATCTATAATAAAACGTAAAGGGATAAATCTTTTTGTTAATCTTTTCCATTATATTGATAGTTGTATTATTAGTATTAACATTAGTTGAAGTTGAATTAGTATATTTGCTAGTGTTATGATTAAATTGTCCAACGTCATTTCTGTAGTTGTAATCAGATTTATAGTAGTTACCAGAGTTGTAGTTATTACTACTATAAGGTCTATAATAGTAGTTATTATTATGGTGATTATGATATTCATTATATTCATTATATTCGTTATAATCTGAATGCTTATTATAAGGCTCTTCTACTTTATTATAGTTATTATAGTTATTTATATTAATAGTATTGTTTATTAGATAATATTTTCCTTCATTATTGTTTCTTTCTTTTTCTACTAAGTTATATTCATTAGAAGCATCATTATAGTAATTATTACTTCGACTATTATATTTATTAGAAGACTTTTGGTATCTATTATCAATTTTGTCGAATTTCTTATAACTATTCTTGTTGTAATTGCTACTGCTATCGTTATAAGATGGCATACTGAAAGTATTATAAATACTTCCCGAGTTATAATAATTAGTACTACCGCTTTTATTCATACCTTCTTGTTTATTTTCTCGATTTTTCAAATCACAATAATTTTCATTATAAGAGAACAGTGGTGGGCCAAGAAACTTATTAAATTCTTCGATACGACCTTTATTTATATTAGTATTATTATAATTATCTACATTTTCAATATGAATGCAATTATTTGCTTGATCAAGTTCAATAGATGAGTGAGCTTTACTAATCGTCAATAGATTACAATTATTATTTAAAATATTTAGATGATTCCCATTAGAATTAGAATTACCATTAGTGTGGTTACTATTAGTATGACTAGAATTATTCACATTATTAATATTAATATTATTACTGATTGGCTTTACAGGAATTTCAGCAACTACCTTAGGTTTTAAGCTTGCCCCTTTCCAACTTGTCCCAGGGATACTCTTTTTATCCATACCTAAATTGATATCAAAGACCGAAGATTTTGACTTAGATATAGTTAGAGTTGTTGTTTCTACTTGATATTTATGCTTTTTTACTTTTTTCTTAGTATTCTTTTTGAATAGAGGTTCTAAATCTTTGCTTGTATCATTAAGAGTTTTGTTATTATTTACTTCAAAATCAATACTTTCTGCTTTTTCAATAATTAAGTTGGAGTTAAGAAGACTATTTTGATCAGTAGTTTTAACAGTATTTTCTGTATTATTGTTAATAAGACTTTTATTAATTGTTTTACTTATGTTATTTTGAATGTTCTGATTTAGGTCTGATTGATCATCTTTTCCATTAATTTCTAATAGTTTATCATTAGATTCTAATTCAAATTTACTAATGTTATCAATACCACCATATAACTTCATATCTTTATTATGATTTCCATTTTTTACTTTATTAAGTTTACCATTTTTATTATTATTACTTTTTACTTCAAAATCATCTTCACTAGAACTCATTACTTTTCTTTTATAGTCTAAAATTGGCTCTGACTTTGTTTTTAAAATAAAGTCTCCATCGTCATATTTATTATCATTATCATGGGAATTATCATTACTATGTTCATTACTATAATTATCACGATTATCTTGATTGTTCTGATTTTCCTTTTTATCTTTACTATTCTTATTCTTGTTCTTTTTATTATTATTCTTACTCTTATTATTGTTATTTTGGTTAATTAAACTACTAATTAATATTTTATTATCCATCTCGTTACTTAGATATTCATCTGAACTAATACTAAGTTTCTTTTTCTTCTTTTTACTTTTCTTTGGAGATTTTTCAGTATTAGTTTTATTAGATAACTCTTCAGAAATTAAGTCGTATGCATTTTTATCTGTGTATAACTTATAAATATTTTCAAGTATTTTTTTGCAAAAGAAGTCGTCCATTGTAACTTATATTAATTTAAATTTACGTAGACGATTAAAACTAAGAAAGAACAACTCATCGATAAATTGAGTTTCTGTCATTTTTAAAAAATTCTGTTTAACTCTATCTATTAATTGAATTTCTGCTTCGTTGATTAAAATTAAGTTCTTCATTGGATCTATTAAATTTTTATAATTGTAAAAGCTATTAAATATTTCATGTGGCTTAGACATAGTAGTTCTTTTTGTGATGTTCGGATCTGATTTTAATGTTTTATGTAATTGAGACAAATTTATAAAGGAATCAGTAAAAAACTATTATATAGTATTAAATAATATTAATACCTTTTCCTTTTTCCCTTTCTTCGTTATCTCCTCCGTTAGATAATTGATAATTTTATCCCTTTTTTCAAATACCTCATAAAACAATTGCGAATCTTCGAGGGAAAAACACATTTGTCTCAATTTACAATTCTTTTGATCCAAGTATTGCCAATACCGAATACATATCACTTGTTCAATTGTAGCAGCAATGAACTGGCCAATAGAATACTTATCTAATTCATTAAGCCAATCAGGAAAATCAAAGTTATATAGTTTATAATATGTATCATAAGTAGCACTAATATTAAAGATTATTACTTACTTGCAGTATGTTGAGAATATTTTATTATTAGATAAGCTATTTAAGTGAATTTGAAAGTTTTGTTCGTTAGATACAAAATGTGATGAAAGTATTAAAGTATCGTTGTTATCATTAATAGAAATAAATCTGACGTCATTCAAAAATATGTCTTCAATCATTTCGTTTTTATGATCTGTATTAGAGATCTCTGAAACTACGAAGAAACTTTCGATATTAAGCTCGTTGTATGGACTTCTCATCATTTTTTGGAAGGTTAAAAAATCCTCGTTGTTAAGAGGTGGTTCAAAGTTAATTATTTTATATCTAAGTTTCTTTCCGCCTGTCATAGCATTAGACTGAAAATACATTTGTTGAATTATAGTACTATACCAAGAATTTTCAATTGAAGTTACTTTTACTCTCGTTTGTAAATCTAAAGAAAAAAACCTATTCAATTATTAAATCCTTTACCATTTTAATATTTCATCTTTATAAGAAACTTGAGGTTGATTAATTTCTTTAGAGTCTTTTATATCATTTATATTCTTTAAATCTGAATAATGAATATTATTTTCAATGCTTTTTTCTGGAACTTTCCTGTTTTTTTGGCTTTGATAGAACTTTCTTGCCAACAATTGATGTTTATGAAAGATAGTTGAATGGATATAGGGATGTATTCTTGGAGGGATATTCATTAAATACAGAAAACAATGAATAAGGAATTTAATATTAATAAATATATTAATTAATATTTTTTGAAGGTAATTTTTATGAATGTATAATATTTATCATATAAATAATATTCATAATATTAATAAATTTAATAATAAAGTTGTAATTAAGATAAGGTATTTAGTATATAATATTAATATATATTATATATGACTTTTATTGAAACTTAATTAATACAATTTAATTTTAATTATAATCTTTATTAAGTCATTATAATTTATTTATTTCTAATATTGAAAGTTATTTTGCTTTGGAAGTAAGTTGCTATTCAAATTATATACTCTATTTCTATTTTCCATACTTATATCATATTGGCTATCGCCTTGCATATTATTTTGATTATTGTTATAATTCTGATTATTCTGATTATAATCATTATGATCATTATAGTGGTTATTATCATTAATATTTACATTATTATCATTACCACCTTGATTTATTGTAGATAATTTAAAGTTGATATAGTCTTCGTTAGCTTTCTTGAATAGTTCTAATATAATTATATAATAATATTTACCTTGATTTTCAGTAAGTTCATCTAGCCTATTACTTATTAAATTATTTATTTTCATTAATTTATCTTTTTCTAACATAATTCTTTTTCTTACGTCTAGAATCTTTTCTCTTGTTTCGTTATTTTTTTGATTCATTACTTCGTTAGTTTTACAAGTTTTTACGATGTCTTCTAATATTTTATTTATTTCTTTGTCACCTACATCTAAATCGTCTAAATTAAAATGCATAATTTCTTGTGGGACTGATGGAATACTTGGCTGATAATTTTGTTGAATATTAGGTTGAATGTTTTGTTGAATATTTTGTTTAGCACTATATGGATTAATTGGTTCACTATTTAATTTTAATTCTGATTGAGGTTGGTTATAATTTTTACTAGGATGATGGTCATAACTTTCTACTAAATTAAAATTTTTCGATTGAATCAAACCATCATCAAGATGAATTTGGCTATATGGATTATTAATATTAGGCCCTTGCCCTAGATCTTGTGAACCTGAAAAGCCTCCACTGGGATTACCTCTACTAGGCCCACCTCCGAAGCCACTACTGGCCCCTCTCTGGTGAAAATCTTGATTTGGATTGGGTTTTGGTACATTTTGCACTAAACTTGGATCAATCTGACCTAATAAATATATAGGTAACTGATTTGGAACATCTATTCCTTGTTGCAATTTTTTATAAATTAAATGAAATACTACTCTAAAGTATTTATAAGGGTAATAGCCTTCACTAATAATAGAGCATGGTGGGAGTAAATTTAGAATTTTGTTTGTTACTTCATGACTCATTTTAGCATTTTGAAACATTTCAGTAAGTTTATGAATAGAAACACTATCTGGTTCATCTTTTATATTTCCAAATAGTTTTTGATACTTATTTTCATCTTCCTCTGTAATCAGCCATATATTTTCTTCTTCATAGCTTGGATCACTCACATCTGGTCCTTTTATTATATAAATAATCTTAAATTTATGTATTTATCACTATATCACTATACAAAACAATACAACAATACAACAATAAAAAATACTTACTAAGAATACTAGTATCCTTACTGTAATCCTGCTGAACACTACTACTATTAGTTGGAATTGTGTTTTTAAAATTAAAATGAGGCGGTGGAGGTAGCGGATGATTAAGTCTTATAGATTCTTCACTTACTTCCATATTATTCTGAGCTAACGCAATTAGTCTAAGAGCAACATAAAATTCTTCTTTTTCGAGGTAGCTTGGGCTTGTTTTAGCTGCCATAAGCCATATTGTTTTTAAAAGATCTTTTGGTAACCCTGATTTTCTTAAAAATTCAGCAGCTTCTTTTCCCTCTACTCTATTAGTACCTTCTTTGTCGATCATCATAAATAAGTTTCCGAATACAGCTCTATTTTATTATATAATGTTATTAAGATTATAATGTATAAATTATTGCATTTATTAGTTGTTATTACTTTTCTTCTTGTGTAGGTTTTAAGATTAGTCTCTGACTCATTATTCTTTTTATTAATATTACGTATATTAATTTTATTAATAATTTTGTAAATATAAGTAGAAATTAATAAGAAAATTTATATTTAATTTTGTCCTATTATAGAATAATATAGACTAATAAAAATAAAAAGCTTAATAATCTTATATTAACAATTATTAACAGTAATAAACCATAACCATATTCATATCCATATTCATAACCATATCCTTTATCCTTATCTCGCAATATAGCCATCATTCAACATTTACAATCTGCCTTTTTCCTTGGATTAGCTTCTTCTTCTAATGATATTTCTTGTTGGGTTTTCAATTTTATACTACTTTTATCCTTAACAGATTTAGGATAGCTATCTTCGTTTTCTTCTCTTTGTGGGAAATTCATTAATATTATTTTTTTACCTATCTCCCTAAACATTTCCTATAATAAAAGATATAAATAAAATATATTACTTGTATTCCAGTATTATCTTTAGCACTTGTACTACATAGTGTTAATTTATATTCTTTTGCAAAGTTTTCTACTTCTTCTCGGTTTACCTCTTCGTATTCACTCATATCATCTTTGTTTCCGCATAGAAATATAATTATGTTTTCATTTTTATTATAGACTTGATTAAACCAGTAAGTTTTTACTTCATCAAATGATGATTTTCTTGTGACATCATATATTAATATAACACAACTGGCATCTCTGTAAAATATCTTCGTTAATGATCGAAATTTTTCTTGCCCGGCTGTATCCCATATCTTTATATTATTATATTATTAAGTTAGTACTTTAATAAGTTAAGTAAATAAGTATAGAAACAATATAAACAATGTTTTTACCTCAAATTTAACATTTTTATCATATTCTGGATAGTGAGCATGTTTACATGAATAACCTGCTCCAGGAGTTGGTTGAGTATTTCTAAAATAATTGTTAACGTATCTGTTGAGTAAACAAGTTTTGCCAACACCTAAATGGTTTATTATTGAGATGTTATATATAATTGTTATGTTATTATTGTTTATGTAATTATTCTTTAATTTTATTTAATTTTCTAAGTTATTTTTTAGAATTATTATAATAGCAATATTTTAAATTACCTGATTCTCCTAAAAGAACTACTTTACAAGGCACTTCCGAAGAAAATTTTGAATTAATATCTGTACAAACATTTTTCGAAGTCTGCGGCTTAACTTTCTTAGAAATTTTCTCGTCATCATTTTCTTCATTAGCAAAACTTTTCACAACTACTTTCTTACTTAAATATCTATTAAAAGTATTATTTAAGTTTTCTTTATCGTAATAATTTTCAACATTATCACTGTTTCTAAAATTATTTTCTTTCTCTATTAATTATTAACTAAATTCATACCTGAAGAGACTGAATTATCCAATGAAATTTTATTTTGATTTAGGTTTACTATTACACTACCTGCATTTAATTTTTTTAGCTTTTCGTATTTTGTTTCTATTTTTCCACTAAAAGCACAACTCGCTTCATGTTTAATTAATGATTCGTATCTTAGGATATCTTTACATCCTTTTTCTTTATACACACATGATATTTTTAGTTTGTCTAATATATTGTTTAAAATAATGCTTGGTTTCTTTTTTTCGAAGTTTTGACAAAAAGGGCATTTTCCTGGGTGATTTGAAATCCATTCATCTATACACTCCGTACAAAAATGATTTTCACAGTTTTTACACATAACTGGTTTGTAAAAGATATTTTGACATATAGAACAAGTACAATCATTTATGTTTTCATTTGTCTCGACACGATCTACTGAAATTTCTATTTTATCCATTAATATTCGTTAATAACTATTGTAGAAAATATTAAAATAATTGAATTAATTTAATAAAATGACAATTATCATATTTATCATATTTTATATGTTTACGTCATAACTTATTAATATTAATATTAATATATTTTTTTGAATAATAATATTAATATTAATCATCATTCTTAAATTAATTATTATCTATTTCATATACACAAAAAATTAGTTTGTCTTTAACCATCTTTATCGTTTTCAGTTCGACATTTTAAAATATATTGTTTATTGATATAACAAAAAGTAATACATAATAGGTGCTGCTAATGTAATTGAGTCAATCTAGATACATTAAGATTATATTATTAGAAGTTTATTATATTATAAGCTATTTTAATCTAGATATTCTATTATATTCTTTATTATAAACCATACCCTGTCTAGCAGACCACCATGGCCAGGAAATAATTCACCTGAGTCTTTAATATCTGAACATCGTTTTAAAAATGACTCAAAGAAGTCTCCGAATACTGCAACAGTTATTAACTAATATAAGAAAACATACATTAAATTATATGTAAAAATATGTAAATAAGTAAACATTTGTAAAAAGATTAAGTATAGTAAATATATGTAAATAATCCTTACACAAAAGCAGAATGTAGTAAATGACCAAAAAGATAATAATTTATATGAAGTAAATTCATGTAGTAAAAATCTTAAAAACAAGCCTGATAAATATCTTTGAGTGTTATATATTATTTCTTACCCAATAATTATAGCTCCGTATACTCCTTCTTGGGTCTTACTAGGTGTAATCGGTCTTCCTATTGGAGTTTTACCGAATGTAGAGCCTATTTGCATTATTATTAGAAGTTATTATTATTAATTATGTTAATACCAAATATTAAAGCTCCAGTATCACACTGCCAACATAGTAGAATCCATATAACTAAATAGAAGCAACCTCCTGCGCCGTTATTTAAATTGTGAAAATACATAGTAAACGAAATAGGATAGATATAAAGTAGAAAATATATTAAATCGAGTAATATAATAAAAAGACAACATGAATACATTTTAAGCTTAATAATTGACAAGTTTTGGCTATATTGTGTTGATGTTTTTTTCTTATCTGTTGAAATATGAGAAAAGTTTTTATTAAATGTTTTAGGATTGTTAGTATTGTACATTTCTGATAATGATTTTTTAGTTAATGGATCATCACTCCCATCTTGATTTAACAAATTTTTAGTTGATGAATTTTCAACAGTTACACTAGACTTTATTTCACTAGTGGAATTTCCATTATTATTTACTTCAAATCTAAAAATGAAGAATTAAAAATAAAGCTACTTACTCAGGTGTAATTAAAATTCTAAACACTAATAAGAAATTATGTAGTCTAAATAAACACATACATATTACAGGTATAACAAAAGCTATTAACTCAGCATCAGGAAATAAGAAAAATAAAATTGGACATAACATAAATATAAAAGAAAATATTGGTGAAGAAAGTAAAGTTTGTCTTAACATTTTAGTATAGTAATCATCAAAAATAGTAGCAAGTGTATTATTTTGAATAACATAAAATTCTTTGTAAGAGAAATAACAAACAGCTAAAATATTAGTATATTACAATTAATATTATATAATTACCAATTAAAAGTAGTAGTAATGTTAACTTATTTGATAGTAAAAAGATTAATAGAGGTATTGCGATAGCTCCTGTTTTTATTCTGGATTTTATTTTATTTTTCTCTAGTCTTTCCATTAAATTTATTAAATAATAAAACCATTGTTATATAAAGAAAATAAAACTAAATATGTATTAGTATTAATA
>Ga0100378_1003122_pt1 | contig 16052 bp, 19 predicted proteins | sample CryGeymeta201502_FD_81535 | JGI IMG/M metagenome (GOLD analysis project Ga0100378, IMG submission 81535) | Groundwater microbial communities from Crystal Geyser aquifers in Utah, USA - Crystal Geyser metaG 2015-02 | ecosystem: Environmental > Aquatic > Deep subsurface > Groundwater | place: USA...
TGACTTTAATAATTCTGATATTGAAGCTTCAATTATTTTCGTTGATAAACAATTTGAAAAAGGATTACAAATAGATGATAAGATGCTTCCTGCCAAGATGATAAACTTCAAGACACTTGTTAATGTTGTTTCAGTTATTTTATATGGAGGAAGAATTATAGATAGAAAGGACGGAGAACTATTTAAAGTTATTATTGAAAGCTATTTAGAAGATAGTTTCTTTACAAGATTAAATAATTTAACTTATTATCCAACAGGAAAAGATCAAAAGAAAAGCAATATAGTCTACAGTTGTCCAGATGGAACAGAGAATACTCAGATAAATCAATATATTAACCATATTTCGAACTTTACTGATATAGACCCACCTCAAGTATTCGGTTTACATGGAAGTGCTGATTTAACATATAGAATAAGAGAATTTACTGAATTAATTTCTGTAATTGCGGATACTCAACCAAAAGAAGCAGGAGGCGGTGGCGGTGGTGAATCTAAAGATAACGTGGTTAAAAGACTCGTTGCTTCTATGCTTGGCGGTCTACCCGATGAATTCCAAGAAAAAGAATATCGTATAAAAATAGATAATTTACAATGGTACTCATTAGGAAAAGGACTTACAGTACCTCTTCACAATGTACTTCTACAAGAAACAATGGCAATACAAAATATTATTGTTTTGGTTAAGTCTTCATTAATGAAATCAAGGGATGCACTAGAAGGAAAACTGATGATGACTGAAGATATTGTTATGGCAATTGACAACTTATTCGAAGGAAAACCACCTAATGCATGGGTATTCGACGCTAATGGAGGTGAAATATCTTGGATATCTTCAACAGTTGGTAATTGGTTTATAGGACTTAAACTCAGAGCAGAAAAAATACGAGAATGGCTTAATTCAGATGCAAATAAAAGACCTGCTTTCTACCTACCAGGATTTTTGAACCCTCAAGGATTTTTTGCTGCATTTAAACAAGAATGCTTTAAAGTTATTAAAAATCAACCAAAGAATATAAATGTTTCATTAGATCAGATTAATATTAATTTCTTACCTGATAAATCTGAAGTTGATCCAACAAAGTTTACTCAAAATACTAAAGTTTTTAAAAGTACTGACCCAAATAAGCCTTTAGATAAAAGTATTTGTATGGTTTTATACGGACTCTTCCTTGAAGGAGCAATTTGGAGTGGCAATTTAGCAGACGATCCAGATAGCAACTCTAGAAACACTGTTGTAATCTTCCCTGCAATGGGTTGCATCGGATTCGCTGAGGAAAAATCTGCACAAGCAGCACAAACTTATAAATGTCCTACTTATAAATATGCTAAAAGAACTGATAAATACTTCATTTTAGAAATTCCACTTAAGATAACAGGAAATGACCAAAATCAAGGATTTTGGCAGAAAAGAGGAGTTGCATTACTTTGTAATAAAGATTAATAAGATTAGAAAAAACAATTTAAACAAATTAAATAATATTCATTTCACATAAATTTAAATTTTTGATTTTTATTTGTTTAATAAATAAAATATTAAGTAATAAAAATAATTAAATATATAATTAGATAATTATAATCATTTATAATTATATATTAATTTAGTAGAAATATTTTATATTTATATCTCGACATATTATTCAATACTTAATTAATTATTATCTAAGTTATGAACAGCTAAATACTTTTCTTGTTCTTTAAACATTTCATCATCAGAATTATTTACATTATGGTCTAATTGAATTTCTTTTAGTTCACCATCTTGCTCGTTTTCTGAGTCGTATTCAATATCTTTTTGTAAATACTTAAATTTTTCTATATCATTTGCTTGATTATCAAAATTTTCTCCTTCTTCGTCGTCATTACCTTCGTTATCATTGTTATCAATATTAGCATTATTATTGTGTAGCATTTTATCAATATTTTTGTACTTAGCCATCTTATCTTCTTCATTTTCATGATAATTATTACCGTGATCAAAGTTTTCTTTACTTTCCATGTGGTTTTCATCTCCTTCATCATTTTCGTTGTTGTCATGGTTATTCATGTCGATATCGTCATTATTTTCTACTTCACATACATCACTGCCTTTCGTAATTAAATATTCAGCTTTTGAATTATTATTCTTATTTACTGAAAGTTTACCAGTTGTAGGGCGCATAATTTTTGGTGTATGCTTTCGAATATCAATTGACTTTAATAAATCATTATCTCCAAACATTTGCTTAATTTGATTAATTACATTCTTAGCATCAAGTTTTTCATCGTTCTTCACTATCATTTCAATTTTTTTAAGTTCAATAGCCAATTTGGAATTTTCTTCGTTTATATTTTCATTTGCTATATTCATTCTTGAAAGTCTGTCTTTTAGCTGTGCATTTTCATTTCTAAATTTTTGAAGCTCTTCGTTGCATTTTAAATATTTTTGTGCAATTACATCTACATCGTTATTATTTTCAAATTTAAGTAAATTAACATTAGTATTATTTTTAGAGGGAACCCCTGTTGGTAAAGTTTTACGTTGGTTTATATTAGGAAGTGCGCTAACACTTTTTATTTTTTTATCTCTGTTGTCTTTTTGAGTATCTTTAAGATTATCTTTATGATTATCTTTAAGATTGTCTTTATGAGAAGGTGATATCACTTGCTTCTCTGGCTTCTTTTTATAATGCGTATTATTAGTTGCATTTGTATGAACATTTGAATGACTCTCAGCATCATTGTTATTATTTAGATTGTTATTGTTTACATTAGAGTCCCTTTTCTTTACCATAGTCCTACCTTTTGACAATTCTCGTTTTTTATTTACTTCATTATGGATCTCCTCTTTATTTTCCTGATGTTCTAAATCTCTATTTGATGACTCTTTCTTCTTTACTGTAATTTTAGGTTTTGATAACTCTCTTTTTTTATTAGATTCATTATTCGAATTATAATTTTCAGTATCACCTTCCAATTTTGCCCCTTTACTTCCGTGGTTTAAGTCGTAATACCGTTTCATCCATTGTAAAAACTCTAAATTATCTTGATACTTTCCCTTAACAAGTTTTTCTACTTCAATATTTTTACTTATATTACAGCTCATAAATCCTTGTTGAAGTATTTTAAAATTAGCAAGACTTTCATGTTCGAGCTTTGCTTTGAAATTTACCTTATTCATTTTTACTTTTTTCGGATAAATTTCATTAATTATTTGACAATATAAAGAACCTGTAGAAGCATCTTCAATTTTACTTATACCCGGAGAAAAATTTGTTTTAACCCAATTAAGAATATCATTTTTAGAGACGAAGAAGGCTCCTTCCATAAGACCAAAATTATCATTCATTATTTTTATTATATTATATAATTATAATTATTTAAATATATTAGTATAATTAAAATTACTATATAGTTAAATTAAATAATTTATATAAGTTTACATAATCCTCATTATCATAATAAATATAGTAAATATAACTTAATTTAAATCAATTTCATATAAAATTATAGTTACTAATGATACTTTCCTTAATTATTCATGTTTCATTTATTAATTAAACTCTTTTAATAAGGTTTCTTCTAGTTGGTCAGTGTTACTATACACTTCTTCTCCTTGAGTAGAACCTTTTACTAATTTTAATTTATTAGTTTTTATTTTGTTTTCCTTGTCACTAGCACATTCATCGTAATCAGATTCTTTAAGTCTTATTATTCTTTCTATGTAATAACCCATTGACATGTATTCTTGAATGTATTTAGCAGTATATAAGATTGCAAGATTTTTCCATTGTTTTCTTTCTTTATTGCTAAGGTAATTCCACTTTTCAGAACATAGTTTAAGATAATCTTCTGGTTGTAAATTTGGTTTTTCTTTTTTTACTAATGATTCAATAGCTGAATAATACATATAAAATTCATTAAGATAATTAAACGGCTTTTCATAAACTATATTTCCTATTGTCGTTAAAACTAGCAATGGTTTAATAGGTTCCCCTGTCTTTAGTAACCTTCTTTTTACCTCCTCCTTCACCTCTTGCTTTTCTTTTTGCTGTTCCTTTACTTTTTGCTTCTTGGGTTTCTCGGGCTTCTTGGGCTTCTTTAGCTCATCTAACTCATCATCAGATTCACTTGAGTCACATGAGTCATCATGGCTATATTCTAAGTCTACTTCTTCAACACTTTCATATTTCTTACAACGCTTTATCTCATTGTCAATCTCGTCTAAATTTATTTTACGCTTGATATAATAATCCAACTTCTTAAACTGATATCTATTCTCATTCAAATATAATTTAGATAATTTGTTCCACTTTGCTCTTTCTTCAGAACTTAATTCAAACCACTTTTCTCTATTTAGTTTTGCAAGCTCTTTTTTGGTTATACCAGGATTTTCTTTTTGAACCTGTGCAGCTATTATTCGTTTATAAATGTTTTGTCCGTTAGAATAGCTAGGAGGCTTTTTGTAGACCTTCTTTCCTTCTAAAAGTTCTTCTACCAAACATTTATCGACGTTAGCATTATCATCGTTATTATCTTTATCATTATTATTGTTGTCGTCTTCTTCACTGTCAGATTCTATAACCTTTTTACTTTTTTTCTCTTTTTTTTTCTTAGCAGATTTGTTATCTTTCTCATCTTTTTTTTCATTCTTATTTTTCTTATTCTTCTCTTTCTTATCATTTTCTGTTTTTTCATTTTCTAATGTCTCAAGTTCCATTTTATATCTATTTTTATCTTCCTCTACTAAATTTTTGTACTTATTTCTTTCTTCTTCAGTAAGTCTAATATATCGTTTTCCTATCTCAGAATTAACTTCTTTTTGAGTGATAGTGATTTTTTCAGAATTATTCTCTTTTGCATATTTTTCTTTGAGAAATTTAACAACTTTAGTTCTGTTTTCAAGAACATATAACTGATACATATTTTGAGGAGGTTTTGGATCTTTAAGCTTATTTCTACCAGCATTAATTTTTTTCTTATTGTTTGTAGAAGTTAGGTTATAATCTTCATTGGAAGTCTTAGTAATATTATCAGTATTCATATTTTAATTTGAATTTTTATTAATTTGGCGTTTGAATTAGGCTTAAATATTCAAATTTTGAATTTTAATAATTTTAATTAATTATTATCAACAATGTTCTTAGTTAAATGATATTCAAAATAATATGTTTATAATCATATATTAAAAATTTTAATATAGTAGCTAATTATTTAATTTTTATTATAAAATAATAAATGTCTTCAAACAATTCTGTAGGATTTGAAAATCAAGAAAATAAGAATATGAATATAAATTCGGATGATAATAAAAATATTTATAAACAAAATGATAATAATTCAGATTATAATGATGAGTACAAGAATAAAATTAATAAATCAATTGTAAATTTAGTACAAAGTCATGTTCAGACAAAAAATGAGATATCAGTAAATAGTATCAAAGCAGATGGCGGCGCTTACAAAGGCTGTCCCAAAAATGACTACTGTCAACATTTCGTCGATACAGGTGAACGACCTCAAAACTTCATTAGAGATTACGAAGAAGAAAAAAGATTCTTGGACTATCCAAAGCTTAATGAGCTTATTCGTAGAAAAAATGAAATATTAAACAAAAGAGCCACTCCTCCAATGTATTTAAAATGCGATTTAAAAACTTACGACCTAACATCATTAGGAAAATATGATATAATATTAATAGATCCTCCTTGGAATGAATACGCCAGACGAGAAGAATATGCTGGCATCAACTCAAATGGAAAGAAAAATTATTGGTCATTCGATGAAATTTCTAATCTTCGTATTGATCTTATTGCTGATAATTGTTGCTTTTTATTTTTATGGGTTGGTTCTGAGGAAGGACTTGATCAGGGTCGTTTATTATTGAAAAAATGGGGATTTAGAAGATGTGAAGATATTGTGTGGATTAAAACGAATAAGGAGCTTCAGACACAGAAAAAAATGTATTCAAATAAAAATAACCTTCTCCATCATACTAAGGAACATTGTTTGGTTGGTATTAAGGGAGCAGTTAAAAGAGGGGCTGATTCTCATTTTATTCACTCAAATATAGATACTGATGTTATAGTAAGTGAAGAACCACCTCTAGGCAGCAATGAAAAACCCAGTGAGTTATATAGAATAATAGAAAGATTTTGTCTAGGAAGAAAAAGAATTGAATTATTTGGTGAAAGTCATAATTTAAGAAATGGATGGTTGACACTAGGTGAACAACTTACAAGTAGTAATTTCGATTTAGAGAGATATAATAGCTTTTTTAAGGGAGACCTCTGCTACCCTGACGTTGAAGGTTACGAAGGTGGAAGGTACGTCGGGTGCACCCCAGAAATAGAAAATCTAAGACCGAGATCACCAACTAGTAACAAACCTTCCAATTTTAATAATAAAATGAATAATAACAATAACAATAACAACAATATGAATAATATCCCAATGACAAGTAATATATCAATGATTAATAATAACTTTATGGGAGGAAATATGCACGGAAACTTAAATAATTTAAATCAATTTAATACAAATCAAAAACTAGATCAAATGGGCTTTGTTAACCAATATTCATCCAGTATGCATAATAACTTTATGAATAATATCGGAATTGGAGGAAGTTTATTCACTATGCCGAATAATATAGGAATACCTCCTTTAAATAAAGGTAATATGAACAATATGAACAATATGAATAATAACAATATGATTAAGAATAATATGAATAATAATATGAATAATAATATGATGAATAATAATAACAAAAACATGATGAATAATAACAATATGAATAAGAATAACATGAATAATAACAATACAATGAATAATAACAATACAATGAATAACAATAATAATAAGAATACAATGAACACGATGAATAATATTAACAATTTACTATTGAAAGGCAATTTTGATATTATGGGAGAGTTAACAAGATTAGGATCAAATGAAATAAACTCATCGTTGTTTAAAAATAACCAAAGTAAAATTTAACTAACATTATATATTAATTTTAATTTAGATATATCAAGAAATAATAGTTCAATGAGTGAAAAAGATAATAAATAATACCTTATAATTAAAAACTAAAAACTAAAAACTCATAATAAAAATTATAAAAATAATAAATTTCTATAATACAATAATACAACAATCAATAATTATAATAACTATAATATAACTCATAATAGAAATTATATAAATAATAAATTATATAACTATAATAACAACTATAACAACTATAAAACTCTTATAAAAACAAACTATAATAACTACTATAATAATTTATAACTATTATAATAACATTACAAAAATTAATGTTATACTATTATTTTTGTTTAATTAAATATTCGTATAAAAGTAAGGACTTTACTATAAAATATTTATGAAACGATAGCAAGGGCTCTTTGATAATCGTATTTCCAATTTGATGGAACTTGTTTAGTGAATTTATAATATCTAACTAATCTATGAATCTTTGATTCAACTAAAATAAGTCTGAACTTAGAGTCTCTATCTCTTTTGCTTTTTTCAATATGCTTTCTGATGTTAACAGCCTTTTTCATTAAACTATATAAGTCTTCTGGAATTTCAGGGGCTACTCCTCTCTTTTTAAGGATTCTTAAAATCTTTGATCCGGTAATAAGACTACTTTGGGGAATAGCGAAACTATCTCTTAAAATAACACCAATTTGAGAAGGTTTAAATCCTAAATAAAATATTTTGATTACCCTTTTTAGCTAATTGTTCAATTTGACTGACTAATGAGGTTGAGTCAATATTCATCCATCTAGGAGCTTTTCTTTTATATGGAACTGAACTTTTGCTAATACCTTTTCCCCTTCCGTACATACGACCCATTTTTAATATAGATATAATATTTAATAATTGTTTTAATTAAATAAGAAAATTGAATAATAATTTTAGTTTTACTTTTAATTTTACTTTTAATATTACTTTAATACAAATTAAAACAAACTAAATTTACTTAATTAATGAAAAATGAAAATAAATACGATAACAAACACGAAAGTAAACACGATAGTAAACATGTTAGAAATAACGAAAGTAAAGAAAAATCCAATTCATATTTTGGAAAATATGGAATAATAAGGTAATAATTACTAATTGATTACTTAATATTTACTAATTCATTTCATCAGCTTATCTTCAATATTTATAAAAAAAGCTGAATTCCAAGCGTGGCTAGAAGAAGAAAAAAAACTAAAGAATGAAGACTTAAGTATGTTGTCAGAAAAGAAATATATGGAGGAATTCATTGAAAAGTATAATAATTGTAGGTTTAATCATACTAAGTAAAATAAAATATAATGATAAGGTTTTATAATTTTCATAAATGGGCTGCGAAAGAAAAGTTAAAGAAATTTACAAGAAAAAAGCGTGCGAGAAAAGTAAATGAGAAAAATTATCAATTAATTAACAACGATAATGTAGAATTTGTTTTTGATGACGAAGGAAAGAAAGAGTAATTTAATAAAACAATATCTTAAATTTTCTTACAAATATCAATATTCTTATAAATATAATGTTTACAAAATAACAAATTTAGAAAAGAAAAGAAACTATTAAGAGAATTAGAGCAAAAGAAAAAATTAGAAGAGGCTATTTATACTATGAGCAAAGAAAAGGTATATAAAATTATTTAATCAATCATCTATAGGCCGAAGCTATGAAAGAAATCGACTTTAAGAGCAATTTGATGAGGCATTATTATCAAACAGGAAACATAGTACAAGCCAAAGAAATACATAAAAAGTTAACAGCAAAGCCAGGACAAAATGGAGCAGAAGGAGATGCAGGATTAGGTCCTGAGTTTTCAGGTGGCGAAGATAATAAAGATTAATTAAGAATATTAATAAATAATCAATACATTTGTAATTAAATAATTAATATAAACAAAATTTATAAAACAAAACAAGTTATAAAAATTTAAATATTTAATATAATAATTTTAATGGATAAAGAAAATGAACTTATGTTTATTGAGTCTTTAGGGTTTCCTGGTAAAAACTATTGCATATTGAATAGCGATGAGTATATTTACATTGTTGGATCTCAGTTAATCATTAAAGAATTTGTATCTTCAAATACTAATTCTGAGAAAAAGGAATGTAACTTTCAAAAGTATATAAAATTCAATTATAATAAATACTAATTATTTTACTATTTAAAGAGCTGATACAAGTGGTTATTGCTGTTTAGATTATAATCCTTTTGCAAGATTAATATGTGTAGTTGAAAGAGGAGAACAGGCAAATTTACAAGTATTTCAATATACACCAAAAGAAAACCTATTACAAATAAATAAAGTATATATACCTAAGGCTATCGAAGCTACTGCAGTTTGCTTTAGCAGAGACGGACAAAGAATCGCAGTTTTAATAAACGAACCTATTTTTAAAGTAATAGTCTACGAGATTACCTCAGATGCATTGTAAATTATATTTAAATTTCTATAATAAAACAATTTAGAAAGCAAATATGTGATATAGATATATTAAAAGAACAAGAATATAGTGCAATAGCTTTTAATCCATTCATATATCCTATAAACAAAACATTATTTCCTAATCCTTTAAATTCACTCTACCTTTTCTTATTAGGAAAGAACATTGGAACATTAATTGAAATAAAAGATAGTTTTATTGAAGATTATAACTGCACATTTGGAGATGGGCAAGATGAGATAACTATTAAACAAGATGAAGAAAAATGTATTACAAAAAGATATTTGATGAGTCATAGATATACTGATACGTTACAAGATGAGTTTACTGACTTTTGTTGGGATACTTATAATAATATTTATCTTGCTCAGTCGAATAATATGATTTATTGTTTGAATTTAAATTTACAAAATACAGTCGTTGATGAAAATAAAAAACCTTACATTACTTTATCTGGCTCTCCTACTTGTATGACTCTTACTCAAAGATATTTAGTTGTCGCGACTGATCAAGCCCAGATGAGTTTAGTAAATATATTTATTCCAGAAAAAGAGTTACCGTCATTTAAAAGTTCCTTAGGAAATCCTGATAATTACAAACTTTTTGATGTTGATAAAGACATGAACCTACTTTCATATAAAGATCAAATATATTGCATGAAATACGATCAAACCTACAGCAAAATTGCTGCTGTATCAAAAAATGGTGACTTCTTTTCACTCTTTTACAAAGGAGAAAAGTTAGTAAAGGACAAAGGAGACAAAGATGAAATAACTGAAAACGCCCAACCGATCGATATGGCCGATGTTGCTTACCAAGAAGAAGGAAAATTCCACAGAGAGCAAATTATCGGGATAACCGAACTAGGATCAACAAGTCAATTTGCTTCTATATCTACTGACGGAAAATTTATCATATGGGAACTATGTGAAAATAAGGCAAAAAACGCTTTTTACTTTGAATATACACCGACTGCAATGCTTACTGATATCGAGGGTAACTTCATTATTACTGGTAGTACTGAAGGAGTTATAAGAGTTTATGATATATCTAACAGAAATATAGTCAGACTAGTAAATCAAAATAAGTACTTAAACAATTCTATAGACAAATTAGTATTTACTAAAGATCAAAAGCATATACTATTTTTCAATAAGTTAGATTCAGTTATATATGTACTAAATGGAGATCTTACTAAAAACTTTGAGTTTATTGGATTTGTTAAAATTCCTTTTCCTATTTTGGATATTGCTACTCATGATAATACAGGAGAAATACTTATATTAGTGAAGAAATTATTACTTTTGATTACTATAAATTATACTGTAGATCTGAAAGGAGTTAAGGTAAATCTTGAAGATATATATTCTAATTATGCTTTAAAACATGATATAAAAGCAAGAAAAGTCGATAGTGATTTAAATCTTATTATTAAAAATCCAAAGATTTCAGATTTTTGGTTATCAGGTTCAGATAAAGTCTTAAGAGTATACCCTTTTCCAAACGAACCACTAGACAAAATATTAGAAAGTAGAAAACTACCTGAAAATCCAAACGAATTTAAAGGACACGACTTAGAAATTACATGTGGATGTTTTCTTAACGGTTTATTAGTAACAGGTTCTTTAGACGGGCAAGTTCAAATACGAATGGGATCAGACGTATCAAAATATTACAGAACTCACGATTTCCTTAACGGTGGAATTAGCGCTATATTTTTCGCCCATACTCGTCACTTAATATATGTAGGAGGTTTTGACGGAAGTGTTTTAATCTTAGCAGAAGCAATGGACTATTCAATACCTATGGAAATAGAAAATAACTTAATTGCTAATGATAACTTAGAGGCCCTAGATCAACTTGATCCATTAGAAGATAACGATATTACTGATTATAGTGAAATTTTAAAAGACGAACATATAAAAAGAATAAAAACAAACAAAATAAAAGTTCAAGGAGAATTAAGAGAAAAAATAGATAAAATCAAAGATGAGTAATATAACTTTATATAATTTTCATTTTTTAATTTACTTATACTAAATCATTTAGTCTGAATAAACTAATATCATACAACAACAGTTTAGAGGATATCGAACAACTTAAGCCAGAAGAGATGATATTAGACCCTGATAAAATAGAAAGCGAAAAAAAGGACGGCGAAAGCTACGCAACTAAAATTATGAAACAATATTTTGTTGAATTGTGTAGACTTGATATATTAAAAAATAAATATTACGAAAAGACATTTAATATTATGACAGCCAAAGATGTTGAAACAGGAAGAATAATCAATAATAACACAAGAATTATATTTAATTTAAAAGGAGAAAAACTATTAAAGACATACCCAATAAGAAGAGTATCTGACGATGAAGTCCAGAGATTAAATTATATAAAACAACTAAGAATAATAGAAATAAGTGAGAAAAATAAAAGAAAAGCAGAAGGGGTCAAAGAGCATTTAGACGAGACTCAATTTTCACATATGAATGAGGAATATATAGTAAATAGAACTCCAGGAAAAATTACTCTTGTTGACTTTGTAAGATAGTTTAATTAATGATTAATATTAATAAACCATTATTAGGAAATGAAACCTATAGAAGTAACTGAGAATTTTGATGTTGATACAAGAGCTGGAGTATCCAGTGATACAGGAAATAGGCAAAATAAATTAGCGAGGTATAAATTACAAAGAGATCCTTATGAAAATGAGAACATGAATAAAAACAAAAATGATGATAATCAAGATCAGATAATTTATAAAGCAGATGATCAATTAATGAAGGATGATTTAAATTTAAAGTTTAAAACTCAAATAGTAATATAAATTAGTTTTAATATAAAATATTTTATTATAGTTAAAAACTGTTGATATTGAATTTGTAAAAAATCTCGCTGAAGTCGATCCATACGCATTACTCTATAGCCCTTTTGAACTTTATACCAATTTCAAAATTCGAAATCAAATTTACTTACTTATTGAAATTATCCAAAACTTAAAAGTTACTTTTAATAAAGAATTCAAAGTATTCATAGTAGAGAAAAATCAAATTATTGACAAACTAAACTCATCAAAAGCACAAATTGACATGATCAGAGAAACATTACCTGATATAGTAATTGAGCCGTTTGAATTTGCCCCTCACAAATATGAAGACAATGAATATATCAATAAGATAGAAGAAGGTGACTTAAAAGTTGAGAAATACTTATCAAAGGAGGCTAAGGCAAGAATTGAAGAGGAAGAAAGAATCGAACAGGAAAGGATAAAAGCGTTACAAGGAGATACACGTAAGAATACTAAATAATAATTAAATAAATAATATTCTATATATTTACTATTTAGTCGAAATGAGAGGACTAAAGTATATGCTCGACGGAGAACCTGGAAAAGGACGTTCGAAGGCCACTAATGAAGAAAACGAACTTGTTAGAGAACCTTTCATGGACTCTAAAGATAAACGTGAATGGAATGAAGAAGAGATTAAAAAATATCAAGACTATTTAAAGAAAGAAAAGGAAATTATGGAACGAAAAGAAAAGCAAAAGTCACAAAATATAACTAAATTAAATAATTTAAAAATTGATATAGAAAATGAAAAGATAGTTCTGGAAACAAAGTAAAAATAGCTTTATAATAAATTAATTAAGAATGCAAAAAATGGTAAAGAAAAAAATGTACTATGATTATAGAATTGAAGAGCAAGAGTTGTATATTTTAGCTTTATTAAGAACATGTGAAAATAGAGAAAATATAAAGAAGTTTGCAGAGTAAGATTACTTATTTAATTTAACTTAACTTTATTTATTCTTATTTTATAGGGAATATAAACTAAAGTATGAAGAAAGCAAAGAACAAGAAGAGAAAATTCAGCATATCAAAGAGACATTTGAAGGAAATAAAGAAAAGTTTGATCAAAAATATAATCAAGTAATGGAGAGAAAAGAAATGAACAATAAAAAAATGGACTTTAAAAATCAAGTTGAGTTAGGTAAGTTTAAAATAACATACAATAAAATAACATATTATAATTCCTACTTTAATTATTCATTATTTAAACAAATTTAGACGAAGACGATAAAAACAACTTAAAGGTTATCAGAGCCGATCCTTTCTACTTTATCGACAGAGAATACAGAAAATTCCAAAAAACATATGGAACTAAACCCTATTACGAATTAATAGATGCCAAAGAAAGCAAAGATACTATAAATGCAAATTTAAAACTATATGTAATTAATAAAACTTTACATTAAATTTGATTAAATAACATTAATCTTATAATAATTTATTAGTACGACTACAAAAATGAACAATTCAAAAAACATTTTGAATATCTAAACAAAGAAGAGGATCAAAAAATCGCAATAAAGGAACATATTATGTCCCAATAGTAAATAAAATAATTTACTAATAAAATTACTTTTTAGTGAATCATTAAAGAAAGAATATAAGAAATCTCTATTAAATTTTGATATTTTACTTAAAATAAGCAGAGCACAAGACGAAATAACAAATGAACACGGACAAGAAAATATTGATCAATCAGTTTTTATCGATAAGCATATTATAATGGAGAAGAACGCTGAAATAGATGATTCGTATGCTAAAAAGGTAATTAAAACATTTAAAACTATTAAAATTATTAAAATTAATAATATAATTACTTTAGCTTGGCATATTGGATACTGCTAAAGATCAAAAAGATAGCAAAGAAGAGTTAATGCTTAAAGAACAAGAAAAGATATTAAACTTACACGAACTAGAACAAAAATTAAGATACCTCAAGTTAACTAAGGTTACTAAGAAAAATCAAGATATTGTAACTGGACGAGAAGATATAAATCAAGAGGTAATTAGTTGCTTTAATTAACAATTAGGATATTATAAAAGACTTTAATACCAAGAAAAAAACATTGGAAGATAATAAAGAAAGAAGATTAGTAGGAATTAAGAAGAAAAGAACTGAGATTTTAAATGAAATCGGTAAGAAAAAACAGGAAAATTACAACTTTACATTAAAATTACAAAAATTATCTGATAATGTTGGCCTTAAAGAACAAATTATTAAACTTGATACCGAAGAAAAAGACGGAAATGAAGACATGGAAGAAGATAATCAAAAGGAAAGTCTTAATAAAAAGGATAAAGGCTTAGAAATAGCAAAAGTTACTCAATTGAAAAATTTAGTTCAGCAATATTATGAAGAAATAGAGTACTTAAGAACAGAATTAGATAAGCTGAGAGCAAGAACATTCCCATCCTTTTTACAAAAGCCTGATCAATTGATTTATCCTGACGAGAAGTAGTTTTAGTAAAAGAATTTAAAATTAAAATAAAACTTTTTATTTAAACTTATAAAATCAATATTGTATTAAATATTAATTCTATTATAGTAATATTTATTATTTCTAAATAATTTCTTTAATGTAATAAAATATATTAAGTAATATTTAGTAGAAACGAATTATTTTATAGTTATTTACTTTAGCAATATTAGTTAAAAGTTATTAGTTATTAGTTATTTAGTTATTGTTTTCAGTTTATTTTTAAACTATTCTATTTTATGATTAATTTTTAATATTCTATACTGATTCATTTATTATTCTTTAGTTCCAAAAGTTTTAACAAAGTTAAAAAAGAAATCACCATATAGTTCCCATTTTTTCAACTCATCTTTTTCTAACTTAGCCTTTCCTAAATCTTGTAAAGCTTCTTTAAAAAAACTCCAATTACATAAAGCGTCTATCATTACATCAACAAAACCTTCAACACCACTTAGTAAGATTTTCATATTCATTAAAAAAGTAGTAATTGCTTGAACATATTCAACTGGAGCATTTTGACCTGTTTGATAACATTGAAGTACATTTCTACATGTAACAAAAAATTCTGATTTTAAAAATTCGAGAATAGCAGCATTAACAGTAAAACCATGAGTTTTTAAAATTTCTTCAAAGTGACTTGTTCTAAATCTTCTCTTTATTTTATGTGACCTTCTTAAAAATGTTGCTTTTTCATTACTTTGTATAAATGTTAAAGGAGGATTTATTCTTGCTATCTCTTTTTCTTTTTCCTTTTCTTTACACATATCATCTAATTTCTTATCTAATATTTGGAAGAAACTATCTAATTTAGTTATAAAATCAAGCATTATCTGTTCACCTAATTTAGCAATAGCATCAGTTCCGGTTGATTGCCATCTTGATGGTACACATAAAGTTAATTGTTGTTCGGTATTATCACCATTTAACTTTTCGATCATTCTTTTAATAAAAGCTGTAAAGTTATTATTTGTAATTTCTTTAGTAGTGCTAATTGAAATAGTCAATAAAGAGAAAATTAGAAGTATTACTTTGAATAAATTAAACTTCATTTATTTATTAATTATAATTTATATATAAAATTGTTTTAATTGTATTAATTATTTAACTAAATTAAATTTAAGTTGTCTATTTAAATAGTATTTTATAATTGATTTAGTTGGGGATTGGGGATTGGGGATTGGGGATTGCCCAATCCCCAATCCCCAATCCCCAATCCCCATTATGTAATTGATAATGCTTAACTTTAATATATTCATCATCAATAAATAA
>Ga0100378_1003125_pt1 | contig 16045 bp, 10 predicted proteins | sample CryGeymeta201502_FD_81535 | JGI IMG/M metagenome (GOLD analysis project Ga0100378, IMG submission 81535) | Groundwater microbial communities from Crystal Geyser aquifers in Utah, USA - Crystal Geyser metaG 2015-02 | ecosystem: Environmental > Aquatic > Deep subsurface > Groundwater | place: USA...
ACCTCCTAAAGCCAAGTAGGCACAGGGAAATAAGAGGATGCCAGACCAACCAACGAATACAAATCGGTCTCTTTTGAGCCAGTCGTCTAGGGTATCAAATATACCTCTTTCTGGCACTCTGCCGACGGCAATGGTCATAATCTTTCTTTTTTTAACTTGTCAAGTTTTACTTTTTTTTGTCTCTATTATTATTATTAGAGAAGATGTTGCTACTCAGCAATATTACTGATTTGCAATTAACTTTTCTTAATATAGCATGAGTTAGTAGTTAGTCTAACCTGTTTAAAGATACAACTTTGATATTGCTTTAAACTTGCTCTTTCTATTTTTAACAAATTTTTTAACAAATTGTCACATTTTTCTCAGAATTATTTTTATTTTTTCCTTTTCTCTGATGAAAAACTTGAAATCGGCTAAATTATTGAGAGTATGATCAATGTCTATTGATAGAGAGGTTGAGTATAAGCGTTAAACCCTGCATTTTTTAAAGATTCAATGGTATTTTCGGCATTTTGTACCCAATAATTATCTCCTAAACGTACAAAAATTCTTTCTTGTAAACTATCTATCACTGCAATGGTAGGAATTACTGCTTGATTTTTTTCTCCTGATTGTTCTTGTAAAATACTTTTTAATTTTCCTTGAATTTGTGCTTGAGTTGCTTCTTCTGGTGTCAAGCGAATATAAACAATTTTTACATTTTCCATGGTATTTATATTATTAATAATAATTTGTGATTTATCACCTTTATGATCTGCTTTTCCCCAAATAATTAAGGGAGTATCTTCTAATAAATTTTCTTTTACTTGATCATAATTACTTGCAAAAATAATAGCATCTGCTTGACCCGTAATATCTTCTACTGTCAAAAAAGCCATATTATTACTATTTTTATCTACATGATTTTTGATCATTGTTAACATAACTATGGCACATATTTTTTTTCTTGTTTTTTGTGCTGATAATTCTCCTATATCAATGGGAGATAATATTTTAGCAATATCTTTTAATGGTTTTAAAGGGTGTTCAGATACATAAAACCCTAAATGTTCTTTTTCTAATTTAAGTTTTTCTTGTACGGAAAAATCCGAAATATTTGGTAATTGTGGAGCATTTTTATAGGTTATTTCTTCCACCGTTTCTGATTGATTAGAAGACAAAATATCAAAGACATTTAATTGTCCTGTTTCTTTTTCTTTTACCCGTTTTTGTGACCAAGTAATCATCAAATCTAAACTCTCAATTAATTGTTTTCGATTCTGATGAATTGAATCAAATCCCCCCACTGAAGTTAGTGTTTCTAAAGCTCTACGATTAACAGTTTTTACATTAATTCTACTAATAAAATCAGCAAAATTAAGGAATTTTCCCCCAGCGTTTTCTCTTGCTTCTAAAATATTTTCTATGGCAGATTCTCCTAAGTTTTTCACTGCTGATAAACCGAATAATATCTTGTTTCCTTGAGGCGTAAATTCTTTATGGCAATAGTTAATATCAGGAGGTTTAACATCGATACCCATTTTAAGGCAATTTTCTCGATATTTCTCGATTTTTTCTTGATTATCACTACTAGCTGTCAATAAAGCTGACATATACTCTACAGGATAATTAGCTTTTAAATAGGCTGTTTGATAGGTAACGTAAGCATAAGCCGTAGAGTGGGATTTATTGAAACAGTTTGAAGCAATTAAACCATTGGCTAATAGGAAATTATGATCTTTTGCTACTCCAATATCATAAACTGGTTGAACACCAAGGGCTCGTTTATTAATTATTTTAACCATGAATATTACAGTATTTTGACCCTAGACAGAGATATTTACAATTGTATCAATAAGTTTAAATTGAAGTTATCGGGTATCAGGTTTTAAAAACGCAAAGATGACGTATTCGTAAAACTAACAAACCTCTCTTATCTTGATTAATCTTCTTCTTGCCAATTTTTTTTAGATTCCGCTGCTTTTAAAGAAGAATTATGATAATTATTTTGTGGATAGAGTAAGATTTCTCCTTGATTTTTCGACGGGGATTGATAACCTTCACCTTTACGTTTAGCTGCGGTTTTTTCCTCTGAAGTATCTTCGGCAATAACTTCATAAAGAATTGCTAATTTTTCTTTTTGATTCGCTTTACGCAGTATTCTACCTAATCTTTGGATATATTCTCTAGTTGAACCTGTACCAGAAAGTATAATGGCTATTTTAGCATCAGGTACGTCAACTCCTTCATTAAGTACATGGGAAGCGGCTAAAATTTTATATTCTCCCGTGCGATATTTTGTTAAAATTTGATGACGTTCTTTGACTGGAGTTTGATGAGTAATAGCAGGAATTAGATATTCTTGAGAAATACGATAAACTGTAGCGTTATCATTAGTAAAAACCAAAATTTTGTCAGGATAATGTTCTTTAATTAAATCACTTAATATCTTAAGTTTAGCCGAAGTTCCCGAAGCAATTTCTTTTGATTCTCTATGGGCTATCATAGCGCGTCTGCCTTGACTTGATCTCGCACTGGCTTTGATAAATGATTGCCAACCATTAAGACTCGAAAGAGAAATTTTTTCACTGCGAAGAAAATCGTTACGAATTTTTATAGCTGTTTGATATTTTTCTTTTTCTTCCTTTGCTAAGGTTACTTTAATGGGAATAACTTGATATTGTGCTAAGGTATTTCCTGATAAATCTTGAGATGTTTTACGATAAACAACTTTACCAATGAGATTATCTAAATGACGATGACTACCGTCTTCTCTATCAGGAGTAGCGGTTAACCCAAGACGATAAGGCGCAATGGATTCTTCTGCTATTACCCGAAAAAAATCCGTCGGTAAATGATGACATTCATCAAAAATTAATAATCCATAAAGATTACCTAATGTTTTGGCATGAATTGCTGCACTATGATAAGTGGCAATTAAAATCGGTGTGCTATCATGAGAACCTCCTCCTAATAATCCTACTTTAATTTTCGGAAAACTGACTTCAATTTGCGCATACCATTGCTGCATTAAATCTAAGGTAGGTACTACGATTAATGTTGTCTTATCAGTACAAGTCATCGCTAACTGTGCGAGATAAGTTTTACCTCCCGCAGTGGGTAATACCACAACACCTTTTTTGTCAGCTAAATTCCACGCCTCTAACCCTTCAAGTTGATGAGGATAAGGAGTTTTTTGTAAATTAGATTCAATGTCAAGGGAAAAAAATTCTTTAGCGCAATCAATAAAATTAATCTTCTGATTTTCAAGAATTTCGATTAATGAGCGATAATAAATAGCAGGAATACGAAACTTCTCAATTCTGTCATCCCATGTAGCAAAATCAATCCATGCTTTTCCTTTTGGCGGTGGATGTAAAATTAGTGTACCACGATCATAAGTTAATTTACTCGCACGACTCATCAATAATTAGGGCAAAAATGGACATCTCAATTATATGTTCAAAAGGAATAATTTTCTCTATTGACAATGAAAAAAAAGTTAACTATTAAGTTGTTGTAAATAATCATAAATCTTACCACAATAGAATAAATATTTAGTACTTACATAAAAAGACAAATTAAGCTATTCTTTAACTCCAAATCTGCTTTTTGTTTGATTATTCTTATCTCTAAATTTTGGGGATAAAAGAGGCTAAGAGGTAAAATAAATGTTACATAGCATTTCCCAAATCATTGATGAGAATTTTTGCTACTTAACTCTCCCATTTTTTTGGAAATTAACTTATTATTTTCTTCCGACTTCCATAGATATTTAAAATGAAGTGAGTTAATGACATTGTGCCATAACAAATCTATCTATACCTTCTAAATCTTTATAAGTATTTATATTAGTATAACTACCATTTTTTGTTAATAAATCTTTAACTATATCATCTTGTTCTGCCATTATTTCTAACAATAAAAAACCATTAGTTATTAGAAAATTAGGAGCATTTTTAATTAAATATCGAATTTCATTTAAGCCATCTTCTCCTCCATCTAAGGCTATTTTTGGTTCATAATTTACCACTTCTGGTTGTAATTCTAAAACCATTTTAGACGGTATATACGGGGGGTTAGAAATAATCACACTCAAGCTATTTTTTAGCTCATTTATAGGGTTAAACCATGAGCCATGATAAAATTTTATTCTGGATTTATAACCTAAATTTAGACTATTCTCTTGGGCAATTTTTAGGGCTTTTTCACTTTTATCTACTGCGTAAATTGTCGCTAAAGGAAGCACATCTGCTAACCCGATGGCGATCGCACCACTTCCTGTACCTAAATCTAACCAGTTAGCTAATTGTAAAGGAGGATATTTGAGAGTTAATTGTAAAGCTAAATCAATGATTAACTCAGTTTCAGGGCGAGGAATTAAGACATCAGGAGTTACTTTTAAAGTAAAATTACGCCAATGACATTCACCGATTAAATATTGAATAGGGCAACGTTTCTTTACTCGTAAATACCATAAATTTTGTAATTCTGTGAGAGATATTTTACTATTAATATGTATTTTTTGAGAAGAAGAATTAAGACGTAAATCTAAAGAAGTTAACTCTGTTAATTCTGTTAATAAATACTCTAATTCAAATAAAGAAATATCCTCAATAATAAGTTTTTTTTTGGCTTGTTGATACCAATTAAGCAATACTTCACTTGAGATTAAAATTGACATAAAATATTCTTTCTAAATGATTATATATAATAAAATATTCTTTTCTAAAGGCGATGGCAAAAAATATTTTTAGGATCAAATTTTTGTTTAATATTTTTCATCATTTGTAAACTATTGCCGACGTATCCCCAAGGCTCAATTTGTGTTTTAATTGAAATGGGAGCATCTAAAATTGTTAAAAAACCACCTCTATTTTCACAAAATTGACGTAAATTGTTGATTTGATGAATTTTTATCCCTTTCTTTAAAGATAAATTACCAATGCCACTACTAATATTAATTACACCATAACCATCAAAAGCAGACATTAAATTAACTGCTTCACTAGGTAAAATACCTACTTTACAAGTAATAGGGTTATCAAAATCAGTTAAATAAGTTTTTTGAGGTAAATTTTGCCAAAGAGTGGTTTCTGATTGATTCTGATAGGTTAGGATCGATAAATTAAGTTCTTTGCTCCATGTTTGTATTTGAGATGTTTGTTGTTTGACACTTTCTGTTATTCCTTGAAAACGAAAAATTAACCCTAATCCCTCGCCTAATTGAAAACTTTTAATCAGTGACGAAGATAATAAATCCGCAGCCGTCGGAGTTAAACTTGAAGATGAGACAGTTTTTTGTAATTGATAAATAGATTCTTGATTGCCTGTTATCACTAAAGTCAAAGAATTTTCTGGTAGAGGAAAAGTGCGAAAAGTCACATCAGTAATAATTCCTAAGTTACCATAAGAACCAGTAAATAATTTCATTAAATCGTAACCAGCAACATTTTTAACAACTCTTCCTCCAGCTTTCGCTTCTTTGCCGTCTCCTCTCAAGAAAGAGATACCTAAAATTAAATCTCTAACACCACCATAACGTTGTCGCCAACTACCTGTATTTGCTGTCGCCACAATACCACCAATGGTAGCAGATTCGGGGAAAAAAGGATCAATAGGCAAAAATTGTCCTTTTAAAGCTAAAAAACTTTGTAAATCTTTAATTTTCATGCCTGATTCCACTGTGACAGTCAAATCCTCTACGGCATGGTCAATAATACTATTAATTTTTCTAGTACTAACCATAATATCATAATGACTAGGTAGCTTTCCCCAGTGAATTTTTGTACCATTGCCAATGGGTAAAATTACCCATCCATGATCATGACAAACCGTTAAAAATTGTGATAACATAGTTTTGGAATGCAAAATAACTAAATCACTATATAGATATTTAGCTATATCTTTTTGATTAATGCTCTGATTTCCATCAACAACTTGATTAAAAGAAACAATGTCAAAAGAATCACCATTGATATTACTAAGTTTTTCTCGAATTTCTTCTAAAAAATGGGTAGAAAAATTTTGATTCATTGTAAGGTGTGGGAGTTAAATTTTATCGATCATCTTATCACTTAGAATCACTTAAATTTAGTCAAGATAAATTCAGATAGTTATTCAAGATATTGTCAATCAATTATAATTTATCAATCTCAGTTTATAGTTTATAATCTATAGAGTCAGGATTGAAAAATATTAGAAAAAAGTTTAACTTAATCTTGAGTTATCAATCTTAACATCAATTTTGTATTTGTTCTTCGGGTTTTAGCTTAGCTTAAAATCTTAAAAAAAAGTAAAATTTTGGTTTGTTTAACAAGACAAAATAATAACATTAAAGTATAGTAAAGTTTACTTATAAAAATGACAGTTTCAACTTCCGAAAAACTTACTCCAGCATGGCATATTATCATCTACATGGCTACTATTCATTTTATAGCCTTATTCGCATTTTTACCTAGTAACTTTAGTTGGGAAGCTGTGGGAATAACATTATTTCTCTATTGGCTTACTGCTTGTATTGGTATTACTTTAGGTTATCATCGTTTAGTTTCTCATCGTAGTTTTGATACTCCGAAATGGTTAGAGTATTTTTTTGTTTTCTGTGGTACACTAGCCTGTGAAGGCGGTCCTATTTCATGGGTTGGATTACATCGTATTCATCATAAATTTTCTGATCATGATGGTGATCCCCATGATTCTAATAAAGGTTTTTGGTGGAGTCATATGGGTTGGATGTTTGTCAAAAATCCAGCGAATAAAGATGTTCCTAAATACACAAAAGATATTCAAAATGATCCCTTTTACCTATTCTGTGAAAAATATTTTATTCCTATTCAAGTAGTCTTAGGTTTATTCTTATTTTGGTGGGGTGGATGGTCTTTTGTAGTATGGGGAATTTTTCTTCGTTTAGTATTAGTATTTCATGTAACTTGGTTTGTTAATAGCGCTACCCATAAATTTGGTTATGTAAGTCATGAATCTAACGATTATTCTCGTAATTGTTGGTGGGTTGCTTTACTAACTTTCGGTGAAGGTTGGCATAATAATCACCATGCTTTTCAATATTCTGCTCGTCATGGTTTAGCATGGTGGGAAATTGATTTAACTTGGTTTACCATCAAAATTTTAGAGTTTTTAGGATTGGCAAAAAATATTAAATTAGCACCAGTTTTAAAAACTAATTAAAATCAACATTATTAGCTATCCAGCTTTTTAAATAAATATAAATTTCTCCCTAAAAATTAAATGATGGGAGATTTTTTTTTAGTAATTTTTGCTTTTATTTTAATCAAAATTTGAGATGTTTATAAGCCTTTTCTGTAACAACTCTTCCTCTAGTGGTACGATTAATAAATCCAATTTGTAATAAATAAGGTTCATATACCTCCTCAATGGTTTTAGCATCTTCTCCCGTAGCGGCAGCGATGGCCTCTAAGCCTACAGGACCACCTTTAAACTGATCCATCATGGTTGATAATACAAGTCTATCAGTCCAATCCAATCCTAAAGGATCAACATTATGTAAATCTAACGCTTCTGCGGCTAAAACTTGATTAATATTCGATTGATGCTTGACTTGTACATAATCTCTTACTCGACGCAATAAACGGTTACTAATTCTCGGTGTGCCTCTTGATCTACGAGCAATTTCTTCTGCACCACCGTGATCAATCTCCAACTTTAAAATAGTAGCTGATCTTAGTATTATTTCAGTAAGTTCGTCAATATCATAAAATTGTAACCGTTGAATTAAGCCAAAACGATCTCGCAACGGCGAAGTTAATGAACCAATTTTGGTAGTCGCACCAATGAGAGTAAAAGGGGAAAGAGGAATACTCCGAATTTTTGCTGACTGTCCTTTACCGATAGTAACATCTAAACGACTATCTTCCATAGCAGGATAAAGCAATTCTTCTGTTACTCGATTTAAACGGTGAATTTCGTCAATAAAGAGAATATCTCCTGCTTTAAGACTAATTAACAACCCTGTAATATCCCTCGGACGTTCTAAGGCTGGAGCTGCAGTTATCTTACAACTTACACCCATTTCCTGCGCCAAAATTAAAGACATGGTAGTTTTACCTAACCCAGGTGGCCCATATAATAGAATATGATCTAAAGGATCTTTTCTCTGTTTAGCAGCTTCAATGGCAATTAAAATTACCTCTTTTAAATCTTTTTGTCCAATATAATCTAAAAGGCGATGAGGGCGAATTTTATCTTCATTATCCTTGAAATCTTCTACTATTTCTGTAGGTAATAACAATTCATCATCTTCTGACAATAAAGACTTTGATACTTTTGATACTGGGGATTTATTTTTTCTTTGTTGGGGTAAAGATGCGGATTTATTATCAGAAGATGATCTTTTAATGGCCATATTATTCAATTTTTTGATTTTCTATGGAATTGTTTATATATTGAGTAACAATTGTCAGGCAAACATGGTATTTTTGTTAAAGAATATTCTTATAATCTATCATTAAAAGGAAAGAGGATGTTGTTATCATCGACAGAAAACCAACAACAGCAATTACGAAAACAATTAAAATTAGCCATAGAGGATTTAAAAATCATTCACAGCAGTAGTGAATATGATTTTATTATTTCTCATTCAGAAGTAAATGATCGGCATGGAGTTGGTGTTCTTCTTAAAAGACTTTTCAACGATGATCAACAGATAGTTTCTATTCGTTCTCATAATCTTTATGATGGCAAAGATGATTTTGGCAATTTTAATTTTTTAATTCATCACGAAAATCATGATATTGCCTCTGTTTATTCTCACATTCAATCAGTTTTAGAAGATTTAAAACCAAGAAGAATATTATCCATACCTTATTTTATTGATGATTTTTTATCAACTATCGCTATTAAAAATTTATTTGACGTTCCATTATGTACTTACTTAATGGATGATCAAAATATTTACATTGATGAAATTCCTGATCGCTTTATGGCGGAATTAATCGAAAAATCAGATTTATGTTTTGGCATCTCAAGAAATCTTTGTGAAGCATATCAAAAAAAATATCATAAAAAATTTTGGTTTGTACCTCCTGTAGCACCAGAAAAATTTATTCCTTCTAATACGGTAATATTTCCTTCTCAATTACAAGAGCAACATGGTGTATTGATAGGAAATATTTGGAGTCAAAAATGGTTAGATCGCTTGAGAGAAACCATTAGAGGATCTGGGGTTAAGATTGATTGGTATGGTAATCCTCATCGAGAATGGCTTAAATTTGACGAAACCGAATTAGCGGAAGATGGCATTATTTTTAAAGGTTATCTTGAATCTGAATCAGAGTTAGTAAACAAACTAAGACAATCCTCTTTTGCTATTATTCCTACCGCTCAAGAAATAAGTAATTCCGAAAGAATGGAAATTGCTAAATTAAGTCTGCCATCGAGAATACCTTTTCTAGTGGCTACAGCCCACACTCCTCTATTAGTAATCGGTAATAACGAAACAGCCGCAGCTAATTTTGTAACGGATTTTCAATTAGGTGCAGTTTGTGGATATGACACCATTAATTTTCGAGAAACCATAGCTTGGATTACCGATGCAGAAAATCAAGATGGTATTCGTCATCAAGCCTCCAACTTAGCTAAATTTTTATCTTCCAAAGGTATTGCCGATTGGATTTGGGATTCTTTAGCACAAAAATATCCCCTAGATTTGCGTTTTGAAAAATTAGGACAATATTTGCCTGAAGCAACAATAATTATTACGGCTAATGAAGTTAATAATAGACATGGAACGGGATTTTTAGTTAGAAGAGTTGTGGGTGATACCCCAAATATTTTATCTATTCGTTCACGCAATGATTATGGTGGATTACATAACTTTGGAGACGCTACTTTCTGTTTACCTCATACAGATATATCTCGTATAGATGCTTTTCTTTCTATGGCAAAACTATTAGAAGGAGTCAAGATTAAAGAAATATTTTGTATCCCTTACTATCCCGATGATTTACTCTTGTCTATCGCCATTAAAGAATTATTTAACGTTCCTTTGGGAGTGTATATCATGGATGATCAAAATGTAGTAGTTAATAAAATCCCTGATGAAATCATGAGAGAATTTTTAACTAAATGTTCTTTTCGTTTAGCTACACATCCTGAACTTAGAGACGCTTATGAAGAAAAATATAATCTTAAATTTTGGCTTTTACCCGCCGTTGTTCCAAATTCCATAATTACTACAACGGTTACTTATCCTCAACAAAATCTACTCAAAAATCAAACAGGCGCATTAATTGGTAGTATTTGGAGTAAAAAATGGTTTGAAATGTTAACGGATACTATTACTAATGCAGGAATAAAACTAGATTGGTATGGTAACGCTAAATATCAATGGTTAACAGATTCTTGGGAAGATATTAGCAAAAAAACTGGTATTACTCCCTATGGTATTGTTGCTGAACCAGAATTAGGACAAAAACTTCAACAATATCCTTATATAGTAGTACCCACAGGAACAGTTGATGAAAGAGATGATCATCCCGAATTATCTCGTCTAAGCCTCCCGGGTAGAATAATTTTTGCTTTGGCTTCTTCCCATACTCCTATTATTCTTCTTGGTAGTGAAAAAACCTCTGCTGCTAGATTTGTCAAAACTTTTGGTATCGGCATTATTTGTGACTATAATCCTGAAAGTTTCAAAAAAGCAGTAGATTATGTTACTCAACCAGAAATACAAAAAGAAATGCGACATCATGCTTTATCTGTGGCTGAAAAATTTTCCGATAAACATATTAATCACTGGATTTGGGAATCTTTACATCAAGGAAAGCCATCTGATTTAAAATTTGAGCATTTATTTGCCTAAAAAATTCTAGTTGAATTTCTAAACTTACAATAACAAAATCATTGCGTAAATATTTAAGTAAAAAGAAAGGAGAAAATAATGTCATCAGAATCTAATTCTAAGCAAGGTATTGTCAGTTTTTTAGCAAATTTACCTTTAATCAGAAGAATTAAAATTATTAAAGAATTAAGTCTTGAAAAACTAGATCAACTGATTCATAAATCAGATAATTTAGACGGAAAAATTGACTCTCTTTTAAATAATGATACCTCTTTTCTTGAAGCAATTATTAATATTATAAAAGCCTTAAAAAATATTTATAAACAATCTCAAGAACAATATTCTTCTTTAACAAAACTTATTCAAAATAATTATCAAAATCTAACTATCTTACTTAAAAATTCTGAATCTAACCATGAAAAAATAGATACTTTAGAAGCAAAAATTAATGACTTAAATACTAATTTTCCCGTTATTCATCAAGAAATAGGAAATACAAAAACTATTTTTTATGACTCATTATCTCAACAAGGAATAATTAAACAACTTTGTGATGACTCATTATCTCAACAAGGAATAATTAAACAACTTTGTGATGATTCATTATCTCAACAAAAATTTTTATTAGAACAACAAAAAGAAATCAAGAATATTCTCACTAAAATAACCTCAAAACCATTAATTATTAACGAATCATCAAGGGAATTAAATGACCCAGAAATAGGTTTGATGATGTATTTATACTCATTTTTACCAAGTCGTTATGCTATTGATGTTGGTGCTAACATTGGGGATATGTCTGAAAGTTTGTTAAACGCTGGTTATGAAGTTTTTGCTTTTGAACCATTTTTTCCCGTTTATGAAAAACTGAACAATAGATTAGGTAATTATCCTAATTTTCACTCTCATCAAATTGCTTTAGGTTCAACTAATGAGACAACACAGTTATACTTAGCCACTGATAAAACTCCAGAAAATATTTATCAAGATTCTACTTTTTATAGTAGTTTAATTAAACATTCTATGCCTGAGGATTTGCCTTTTACAGACACTACTACTGTTGCAGTAAAAACTTTAGCTAGTTTGCATGATAGTCGAGAAATTCCTGCCGATGTAAGTTTAGTTAAAATTGATACAGAAGGTTTTGATTTACAAGTAATTCACGGTATGGGATTATATCAATATCCTGTGGTAATAACGGAATTTTGGGATGATCAATTTCCTTTTGGGATTTCCGATACTCATAATCGATTAGATGATTTAGTGGCAGAAATGCGTCGCCGAAAATATTATTGGTATGTTGTTATGTATCGAGTTTGGGGAGATGAAACTCAAACTATCTCATTTTACTGCAATCATCCCCAGTCAGTAAGTAATAGTTGGGGTAATATATTTTTCTTCCATGACTATAATCTATTTGTTCAAGCTCATCGTTGGACTTTATCTGTACTTCCTGAAACCTATTTCCGTTAATAACTGTTTTATCATTTAAAGGTACGGAAAACTACACTACCTTAAAGGGGTCACTTTCCTTCAATATAGGAATAGAAAATCAATAATTGATAATTAACTTTTAATACCATTGAGTTACTTATTGTCAATGTTGATTACTGAATTATATAAAATTACATATACTTAATTAAAGGATATAAATATATATGGGAAAAGTCGTAGGTATCGATTTAGGTACAACTAACTCTTGTGTGGCAGTGATGGAAGGCGGTAAACCTGTTGTTATCGCTAATGCTGAGGGTTTTAGAACAACTCCTTCTGTAGTTGCTTATGCTAAAAATGGCGATCGCTTAGTAGGACAAATTGCGAAACGTCAAGGGGTAATGAATCCCGAAAATACCTTCTATTCTGTTAAACGTTTTATTGGTAGAAGATATGATGAAGTAAGTAACGAAACAACAGAAGTAGCTTATAAAGTATTGAATGTAAATGGAAATGTCAAATTAGATGCGCCTTCTCAAAGTAAACAATTCTCTCCTGAAGAAATTTCCGCCCAAATTTTACGCAAATTAGTAGAAGATGCCAGTAAATATTTAGGAGAAACCGTTACTGAAGCGGTAATTACCGTACCTGCTTATTTTAATGACTCTCAACGTCAAGCCACTAAAGACGCAGGAAAAATTGCGGGTATTGAAGTAAAACGTATTATTAATGAACCTACCGCCGCATCTTTGGCTTATGGTTTAGATAGAAAAAGTAACGAAACTATTTTAGTCTTCGACTTAGGTGGTGGTACATTTGACGTTTCTGTTCTTGAGGTGGGAGACGGTGTATTTGAAGTTTTATCAACCTCTGGAGATACTCACTTAGGTGGTGATGACTTCGATAAAAAAATTGTGGACTTTTTAGCAGCAGATTTTAAAGGAAAAGAAGGTATTGATTTACGCAAAGATAAACAGGCTTTACAACGTCTTACCGAAGCGGCGGAAAAAGCAAAAATAGAATTATCTAACGCCTCTCAAGCAGAAATTAACTTACCCTTTATTACTGCTACTCAAGACGGACCAAAACACTTAGAATTAACTTTAACTCGTGCTAAATTCGAGGAATTATGTGCTGATTTGATTGATCGTTGTGCTATTCCTGTACAAAACGCGCTCAAAGATTCTAAACTTAGTGCTAGTGATATTGATGAAGTAGTATTAGTTGGCGGTTCAACTCGTATTCCTGCTGTTAAAGAAGTAGTTAAAAAAGTTCTCGGAAAAGAGCCTAATCAAACCGTTAACCCTGATGAAGTAGTAGCTGTGGGGGCGGCTATTCAAGGAGGAGTTTTAGCAGGAGAAGTTAAAGATATTCTCTTATTAGATGTAACACCTCTTTCTTTAGGTGTAGAAACCCTAGGCGGTGTCATGACTAAAATTATCCCTAGAAACACCACTATTCCTACTAAAAAATCTGAAACTTTCTCTACTGCCGTTGACGGACAAAGTAACGTAGAAATTCATGTTTTACAAGGTGAAAGAGAATTTTCTAAAGATAATAAGAGTTTAGGTACTTTCCGTTTAGATGGTATTCCTGCCGCACCTCGTGGCGTACCTCAAATTGAAGTTATTTTCGATATTGACGCTAACGGTATTTTAAACGTGACAGCGAAAGATAAAGGTACTGGTAAAGAGCAGTCTATCTCTATCACGGGCGCTTCTACTTTACCCGATAGTGAAGTTGATCGTATGGTAAAAGAAGCTGAAAATAATGCCGCAGCAGATAAAGAAAGAAGAGAAGCTATTGAGCGTAAAAACCAAGCAGATTCTTTAGTCTATCAAGCCGAAAAACAAATCACTGAGTTAGGAGATAAAATTTCCGCCGATGATAAAACTAAAGCAGAAGGCTTAATTAAAGATCTGAAAGATGCTGTAGCGGGGGAAGATGACGAGAAAATTAAAACTATAATGCCTGAGTTACAACAAACTCTCTATACCATCGGTAGCAATATTTATCAACAGTCTGGCGGTGCTGGTGCAACCCCTGGTGCTGATACCACGGATACCAATAACACTCCTCCTAATGCTGGTGGTGATGATGTCATTGATGCTGAATTTTCAGATGACTAAAGATTTTGAGCTTTGATTTTCAAAAGTTGTAATTTATTGTTAAATTTAAGGGTGGACTTCGGTTCACCTTTTTTTGTTGATAATCAAAAGACACTCACAATTAAATTATGAATTGGTGGCGTAAACTCAAAAAAAATCCCTTAGCAAAATTAGGGGCGATTCTCTTAATATTTTTTTATGTAATAGTTATCGGTGCTGATTTTATTGCACCTTATGATCCTTATTTAGCCGAAGAAAATAGTTCTTTATTACCACCTACGACTATTTATTGGCGCACTCAACAAAAAGAATTTATCGGACTTCATGTTTATCCTACTACCCAAGGTAAGACTGATGTTAATACAGGGGATCGCCTTTTAGAAATAGATTATACAAAACCATCACCGATTAGATTATTTGTGAAAGGAAAACCTTATCAATTTTTACAAATAAAATTACCTTTACCACCAAAATTTGAAGAGGTAGAAATCTTTTCAGGATTTAAAATTAATAGGCGTTTATTTGGCACAACAGGGGAAGGAAAAATTAATCTTTTAGGTACAGATGAACAAGGTAGAGATCAACTAAGTCGATTATTATATGGTGGAAGAATTAGTTTATTTATTGGTTTAATTGGGATTTTAATTTCTTTTCCGTTGGGGATGATAATAGGGGGAATTGCGGGTTATTTTGGTGGCTGGATAGATAATATTTTAATGCGATTAGTAGAAGTTTTAATGACTATTCCGGGGATATATTTATTAGTAGCATTAGCCGCCATTTTACCACCGAGTTTAAGTAGTTCTCAAAGGTTTTTATTAATAGTTTTAATTACTTCTTTAATAGGTTGGTCAGGATTAGCTAGAGTCATTAGAGGGCAAGTTTTAACCCTTAAAGAACAAGAATTTGTAGAATCTGCTAAAGCTATTGGTGCAAATTCAATATATATTATTATAAAACATATACTGCCACAAACCGCTACTTATATCATCATTTCTGCTACCTTATCCATACCTAGTTTTATTGTGGCAGAATCAGTACTAAGTCTAATTGGTTTAGGTATTCAACAACCAGATCCTAGCTGGGGAAATTTATTATCTTTAGCTACTAATGCGTCAATTTTAGTTTTGCAACCTTGGTTAATTTTTCCACCAGCTATATTAATTATTTTGACAGTTTTATCTTTTAATTTATTAGGTGATGGTTTAAGAGATGCACTAGATCCAAAAAGTATTAATAAATAAGGAAAATATAACTATTTCTAACAATAAAAATCACTTTTATTTTAAAAAATTAACTTTCTAATCCAGCTAGAATTATTTATATATTAACCCACATTCCGCATATCAAATGGTAATATTAAAGAAATGTACAAATTGATTTTCAAGAGCAATTCCCATTAATAAGACGAATTTTTCCGAAACGTTGAAAATAAAATTTTTAAACATTGTTTTGCTATTTTTTGACAGCAAAAAGCTCACTTTTATTTAAGTAATTGTTTTTATCTTCCTTTTCTTTAACATATTTTACTTCCATTAATTCATAGTACTTTCATTTTTTACTAGGGCTTGTCATCATTTAGCTATCAAAACTTTAGATTATCAATATTTTCGCCTATTTTAAATTGTCAAAGATAAAAGACTGAAACTCTTATCCATACAAGACTTATAGATTTAATTGATGACACGCCCTAGGACAAAGTAAT
>Ga0100378_1003138_pt1 | contig 16014 bp, 19 predicted proteins | sample CryGeymeta201502_FD_81535 | JGI IMG/M metagenome (GOLD analysis project Ga0100378, IMG submission 81535) | Groundwater microbial communities from Crystal Geyser aquifers in Utah, USA - Crystal Geyser metaG 2015-02 | ecosystem: Environmental > Aquatic > Deep subsurface > Groundwater | place: USA...
CAACTTGCTGGACCAGTACTTTAGCGACTTCCTATGGCCCCTGCTCTATGCCAAAATCCCCATCGCCAGGAAGGAAGAGATATTGGAAATCATCAAGAACGCCTTCACTCAGAACATCGCACACTACTCGACTCAAATCGGTTTGGATGAGATGATAAATGTGCTTCAAATTTTAGGAGGAGGGTCGCTGACCTGCTGCGAGAAACATTTCAAAATAGCCACCAATAAATTTTAAAGACAGTTGCTGGAGGGAGAGGATACTGTCTTTGGCTAGGAAAAGAAAGCTCTCAGCTATGTGTTTGCCCTGATTGAGAGCACCCTCCAAAATTCAAAACTTCATTTTCCTCATGAAATATACAAACTATGCCGACTTCTGTGTCTAAAATGCTCTCCTTGCTTCACTTTGTAGCTGATGAGCCTGATCCGAAGACTGCTAACCCAGAAGTTCACAGAAAGAATGTCCGAGAACCAAACCAGATAGATCATTAAGTACTTCCAGGAGAAAAAAGTCCATTATCTGTTTATTCACCTGATCGAAAATCAGTTCTTTGCGGAAATCAAAGCCTAAAGTGTCAAGCTGATCTACTCTCTGCTTATCAAAAAGTCAAGCATTGAGGAAAGCGAAATCAGCAACATAATATCCAAGGCTTTGTGGAAGATCAACGAATTTGCTGAGGATAAAGACTCACCTTTGTCCAAAAAGGGAAGTGGAAGCTCCCTTGACGAGGAGTCTCCAACTCATAAGGAAGAAAAAGAGGCCAAACCTTTGGTACCTGCTATTGAAGAGGAATAGGATAAACCTTTTGAGTTGGTGGGCCCTCAAGCTCCAGCTCTTTCTAACAGGTTGAAAGGCAATAAAAGTTTTGACTTCGGCTTCGTAGCTGAGAAAAAATCTGCCAGATCGAGGTAGATAATGGAGGAGGAAAAAACAACATAGCCATTAGATTTTTTGAACCAAGACAAACCATACTCAGCTCCTGCAACCTCTGAAATTCCTGTCAACAGAAAGCCCACCAAAGGCAAATTTGGCCTAACGATAAACACAGAAGCTATCAACGAGATGTATACCTTTGGAGGAGAGAAAGGTCAGCAAATTGTCATCAGTGAAGATGAGGAACTCCACGAAGTTGAGAAGATAATTAAGCTGGCCAAGATATGTGCTAACAAGATGAAAGGCTGTCTTGAGTAGGAGAAGGAATAACCTAAGGAGCAAAAACCACCAAACTACGTGGCCCCCCCCATGACGACGACCAACAAAAAGGCAGTCAGCAAGAAACCACCACCCAATCGTATATATATGTTTACGCAGTTCGACTAATCTCTGAAGAAGAAGAGTAGACCACATCTGTGAAGATCCCCACACCTCTGGCCACTAAAAAGTCAAACAAGACTCCAACTAGCATAAAAAGCTCAAATTAATAAAATTTATACACCCTCTACAACAGTCTTCTGGAGAGCTGCCTAGGAGTCAGCTTTCAAACCTGTCTTATTTCTAACTCAAAAGTACAGGTGCCTTCCATCTTGAGCATATTTTTCAAGTGGATTCCTCAGACAGACCTCGAAACTAAATTTCTCAACGATCTGGACATAATTCTGGAGTCATCATAAAACATGGCCATGATTATTGAATTACCTGAGCTGTACGACTTTCTCTTTGAGCTGTGTTACAAATGCTTGCTCTTCGAATAGATGAAGGAGAAGAGGATCTATGTTTAAAAGTTGGAAAATATAATCAAGGTCATTTTTGCATTCATCTATCGGTAGGACGTCGGAGGACTATCAAAGTTCTCATATTTGCTTAACTGGGTTGACGAGAAGAAAAATCAGAACTATGAGCCTAAATGTCTCTTCTTGACAAGCCGATACGTTCCCCTGCTTATTTTGGAGTGCATTGAAGAACTTCTCATCATGAACAATTCCAACAACCCCATCATGTAACGCAACTTCCAGTCCCTAGCAACAGTATTAGATGCCATCAAGAAAGTGGTTCCTTAGGATGATGACTAGATCAATGTTGATAATTTCGAAAGAGTCATCCTGACAACCGATTTTGAACTGCCAACCTCGCTTGTGCCCTATTTTAAATCTGACTGGGCAGATTTCATCCTGTACCAAAAATATCTCTTCATCTTTAAAAGGTTCTACTGCACGGATTTATACAACCGAGGTTTCAAAAATTTCAGCAATATGAAAAATGACTTCCTGACTCTGCTCATGCAATCTAATCCGACCTTACTGCAGAGAGAAGCCAGCTATTATCTGAGAAATAATTTCCTAGTGTCGCTTATAGAGATTCAAAGAGCTATGCTGATTGAACTGCAGCATACCCAGCCCAAAGAAGCTGAGTAATTTGGCAATGAGGCAGTATGGCAGACCATCCTTCTGGTCACGATGGTCTAGACCAACAAAGAGAAGACCATTAAGAGTCAAAGGTCAGAAATCATACTGGCTTTCCTCAAGAGCTGTAAGCTACTTGCTGAGAAAGGAATTGAAAGAATTGTCGAAATCGTATCCATGCTGTCAGAAATAAAGCACTATTTATCGATCAGTAATAAATAGGCCCAAAACTCAGGTAAGGCACCATGCACCACGGTCATTCTTGACGATATAATAAGTAACTACATCCCCGAATATTTGCTCAACATGGGTAAGACAGATCTAGAGTCATTTATTCTCAATTTTTCCTAAGTCTGGATCCCTAACTAGAATCAATACAAAAAAGTACACTCCGATCTCTTCGTCTCTTCTCGTTAAAAAGTCAAAAAAGAAAGATAGTTCAACTTCATCTAATTTATCACAAACATCGTTGAGGAAGAAAACTAGAGAAAGGAGTACTGTGATGTCATACTTGATGCTCATAACCGAACATTGAAGAATTACTGCAGAAAGGCTTGGAATTAGCTGAGGATCTACAACCCTCTCTGGATCCATCCTTAACTAAAATGGCAACACAATCATCTCTTCACCAAGTCATACTATTCCTATGAAAAATATTAGAAAAATCCCATCTTCAAGTATAAAATATCCAAGCAAATGTCTAAAAACAAGGCCCGGTATTTGCTAAAACCAAAACTGAAGGAACCAGAAATGGTCAACAGATACAAGAAAGAGCAAGAAGAGCACCATCATTATGATTTCAACCTTTAGAAGGCACTGGTCGTCATGAATTAAAAGTTGATCATCGGTGCTCCCAAGAAAAGCTGGATCGTTTCCAAAGGATAAGACTCACTGTATTTCATCATGGGTTTCAAAAAGGTGAGGATCATCAACACTCTAACCGTCAGAAGTGGATTCCTGGCCATCATTTCTGACAACCTAGTCTTTATCTGTTCCAGCAATAAAGAAAAAGTGTCACACTTGGCCATGGATCAGTACAAAATGACCACTGAGTAATCTCTCCATAAAGTTTAGGCCTTGGAGTACATAAAGGAAGTTCACAGGAGGAGATACGTCAACAAAAAGAAAAGTGTCTTCATTTTCTTCATCCATGGCAAGGGACTAGCATTTGACTTTGACACATAGGACGATGCTGAAGATTTTTGCAAAAAGATAGCAAAACTCAAGAATAAATGTATCAACTTATCCTTTGTCTCAAAATCAGCAGATCCTAGAAAATATTTTTAAAGTCTTGACTACATGAAAAAATGGATGGGTTACGAAATGAGTAATCTTGACTATCTTATGGAACTCAACATCTTCTCAGGTCGAAATTTCAACGATCTGACTCAATACCCTGTCTTCCCTTGGACCCTCATCAATTTTGGATAAAACAAACCTGACTATCAGGACGAGAAACAGATCAGAAATTTGGCCTGTCCGATGGGTGCCTGCGGATCCGAGGAAAGAGTTCACAACTTTTAGGACAGATACGAAGCTATGCACATGGATGACGAGTATGCTACCAATTTCCACTACGGCACTCACTACTCCAGCCCCGGTATCATCTATCACTTCCTTGTTAGATTGTCACCATATACAGAAGGATCTATCCTCCTCCAAAGCGGCAAGTTCGACTTCGCAGACAGACTGTTCTTCTCGCTTGTCGATTCCTACAGAAACGCTACTTCTGAGTACTCCGATGTGAGAGAGCTGGTTCCTGAGATGTATACAATTCCTGAGGTGTATCTCAATTTAAACGGTTTGGACTTTGGCGTGATGCAGAACAAGAAAAGAGTGCACAACTTGGAACTACCGGAGTGGGCCAGAGATAATCCCTACTTCTTTGTTTACCACCTCCGAAAAACCTTAGAAGAGGATTATGTCAGCAGGACCATTAATAACTGGATCGATCTGATATTTGGCTATAAACAAAGAGGTGAATAAGCAGCCAAAGCTCTGAACTGCTTTTACTACCTAACCTATGAGGATGCCCTTCCCTGGGATAAATTAAGCAAAGAACATGACATTCAATCTCTTGAATCACAGATCGTCAATTTTGGACAGACTCCCTCCCAACTATTCCTCAAGCCGCATCCATAAAGAAATATTATCTTTAATCTCAAAAATTACAAAATGATCTGTGATCTCTAAGCTGAACCGAGGGTGTACAGACCTACTAAGAACACTAAACAGGTCAACTAGGACTAAATCCAGCTCAACATCTTAAAACAGCCCGATGAGTCCATAATCTTCATGAAGTGGGTCAGTGAGTCCAAAGTAGTCTTCATCAGAAAATCAGGTGATGTCATCTTCTACAAATGCTCACCTAACACCAATGCAGCTAGCAAAGTTCCATTCCAGTGCACAGTCGAAAAGGAAAAGAAATTATAAAGAATCAAAAAACCTGTCTTTGATCCCACAGAATATTATGACCTGAGTCTCGATGTTCAAAACTTCCCCATGGAGTTGATCGGAGGCGGTCATACTTTATGTCTGGGTGGTCTATGTGATGGCAAGCTAATCCTGATTGACATAGACACTGGCCATACGACGAACACCTACCACAGTCATTCTTACACAATTTGCTGCATTAAAGCCGACAGTTCTCGTGAGAACTTCTTAGTCACTGGAGACATCCGAGGCAATGTCATAATGTGGTAGATCAAGACCAGCCACAACGTATCCAAGCTGGTTTAGAAAAAATCTTTCAGAGATCAGTACGACCAAATCACTTCCATTTTCTTCAGCTATGAATTACTGGCTTTTGCCGTTGCGAGTAAAGATGGCAGTGTTATTTTGCATAATACCATCACCGGCAGCAAACAGCGAGCTTACTATCATCCCAAGAGACTACCTATTAGCGATGTACATATGTTGATATTCAGGTGGTGATAAGCACAAATCCAATGGCTGCCATTCTACTCTTCTGCAATGCTGACAACACTATCTACACATTCAGCATTAACGGTATGCTGATCTCCCGCCTTCATGAAAAAATGTTCTCCTATTTCTTGTCGCCCATCATCGTCAGAGACTCTAGGTTATTTTAGTACGTCATTTTTGGCAATGAAAGGAGTGAGGTACATGTTAGAACTTTACCCTTTTTGGAGTCACCAGCAAAGAACATGTACAAGGTGGCAAGAGATGTCTGCGTGAATAAGATATGCATCAGCAAGAACAATCGATTTTTGGTGACTGGCTGCTCAGATGGTGAACTGACAATTATCACCGACCCGAGTACTCTCACACATCCCTGATCGCCAAGGTTTATCATTTAAAATATATGAGTTTGAAAAAAATATAGATCCGCTACTACCCTCCAGGTCTCAACTTGGAATTCTAATAAAAAGGAGTCAAAAATCATACGGAACTCAACACCTACGCACTGACCAATAACCCTCAAGAGTACACCACTATTCATCCAGTATCGATATAGAAGAGTATGTCAATGCCACACTGGTCCCCCAATATCCCGACATCCTCAAAGAACACACCGACAAACTAAGCAAGGCAGTCACAAGTATTCATGGATCTAAGAAGAAATATGTTAAGGATATAGGCCAAAGAAAAGACGCTATGGGAAGCATTTGCATCTGAGAACTCACCAACAGCCACTAACAAATTGTGGCTTTAGTAAATACGGACAACATTTTGCCACATCTAGCTATGACAGGACTTGTAAAATATGGGATTCTGCCACTGGAAAACTGATCAGTACTCTGACAGGTCACAGAAATGCTGTATTCTGCCTCAATTTCAGTCACTTCTCAGAACAAAATTTGATCGCCACCGGTTCATTTGACACTACAGCACGTTTGTGGAGCATTACTGGCAAAATGTTACAGAATTTCAGCGGACATACAGGTTAAGTCACCTCCGTCAAGTTTAATCCAAACGGTACCTATCTCTGCACTTCGTCTCTTGACGGGACAGCTCGTGTTTGGGACCTCTAGCATGGCAAATGTATATATCAGCTAAAAGATCATTAAGGAGAGGTCATCAGCATAGAGCACAACTACCACGGTGACCAGGCTATAACTTGTTCCTTTGATAAAACAGCCATTATTTGGGATCTCAAGACTGGTCAGAAGATCAACAGACTAGAAGGACACAATGGATAGATCAACTGCTGTAAAATTTAGTATACAGGTTAACTATGTGCTACTGGCTCCACTGATAGAACCTGTATTTTGTGGGATATTGGGACAGGCAAAGCTATGGACACTTTTGAAGAAGCCTAAGGAGACATTCTTGATATTGACTTCAACTTGAGAGGTAAGAAGCTAGTCACGGGGTCTGCTGACTCCTGTGTGAGAATGTACAACGTCGACACTTCCACATGTGATTTCACATTAAGAGGCCATCAGAGATAGGTGACTAGAGTCAAATTCAACGCCCAGGACGACTTTGTTCTCAGCACAGGTTTTGATGGCATTGGTCGCATTTGGGACAGCTAGACAGGCAAAAACATCGGTTTGCTCTAAGGCCACGAAGACGAGATCTTCAGTTGTGATATAAGTTACTACAGTGAGCACATAATTACCAGTTCCAAGGACAACAGTTGCATCATATGGAAGCAGACGCACTAGTAATGATGATGATAAGGTGATATGAAGAGATGAGATGATATGATATGATTAATTAATATACAGATCATAGAACTTTCTTCCGCTTGATCTGAAACTTCGGCGGTTCTTTGTTGAGGTTGACCTTTCTCAACTTGCCAGCAGACTTCTTAAACAAAAACAACTTCTGGATGTAACTTTTATTTTTTGTCTCGCCGTTGGCCTACACAGAAAATGTGCAGTATTTTATTTTCTCTAAAGATTATTAACGCTCATGAAGGTAGTTGTTTTGATATCTGTGAGTTGAAATGTTGGCGCTTCTGACCATAGATGGAACATCATAGGATTGAGTGAAGGGTTAGGTCGGATCGTCAAGGATTGAACTGCACATCTTTCGTTTTTTGATCCTGATGAAATCGTTGTATTTTTTCTTGTCAAACACGCCCTTCATGTGCCGATTGAAATCGTAGTAGATATACTTAGAGCCATCACAGGCACTGAATGTTTTGAGGAAAAGGTCATGGTAGTCCTACTGTTCAATTTCTAGCTCACTATTTTCCTTCTGCAGCATTCTCTCTCTGATTTTTTTCTACTCCATCTCATCTCTATGCCTGCTTCCCATTGTGCTCTTGCTACCAAGAATAATCTTATGAAAATTATCCCCTTTCTTCTCCTTAACAATTTCCGGCTCATCTCGAAAAACCTCATTGCTTTTATTGTATCGACTAATCAATTTTTCCTCTTTGAGGATCTCCCAATACTCTCGATACCGCCTTCTCAGCAAATTATGAAAAATATAATGTTTGAGATCTAGTTGGTTAGCATTTGCCAACATATACCAGTTGTTTAATTGCTGATGATTGCTGTAAAATTTGTGAAAATATGATTTGAATAGTTTCTAGTCGTTAAGCAAAATATTTTTGATATCTTATTGATTTTGGATGAAGGTTTAGGGTGAAGCTGCCGATATTTTTTCCCAAACTTGAGTATTGAAAGTCGATGGAAGAGTGATTTCCAGCATGACATCTAAATTGATTTTGTTGGGGATGGTTCTTGTCAGTTCTATATTATTCTTCTTTTGGAAGATTCTACTCATTATTATTATATCAAGTGTATTCAAAAAAAGATCATCTTCTTATAATGTCAGATATTGTCGCCATCAAAAATTATACCGACTCGGTCAGTCGTCTGGCATCTTCATCTAACTCGCACTATATTCTGACCTACTCCTATTTCCTTATGACTATTGTTATGTTGACATTTTTGCCCTGAAAAATAAAACTGCCCACCAGCTCTTCCTCTAAAGCTGAAGTGTTGAGATAGCTCAGACCTGAAAAATGCTCATGAAGTTGAGATGTGCATTTGAATAATTTTTTGTTGAGAAACTCAAAATCGGTCCTGAGGATGATCGGGTTGACATATTATTTTCTGTGAGACTACAATTGAACAAATTTGTTGAAAGATAAGGGTAGTACAATCGTATGTTCGGTCTTTGATCCTTCCATCTCATATTTCAACTTCAGATTAGGTAAATTATAAGGAGCCTTAAGGACTGCCAGAGTAAAATTTATCTTTTTCTGTTACTTTTTAGAAATTTACCGGACAATTCCAGGCTCTTCTTTCACCCTGAAAGAACAATCATGAGTGATGGTGTACCTGAGATTATTTAGATCCTTTAGTGGAGTTATAAAGATGGTAAATTCCGCAGAATTTTTGTTGGTCTCAATAATATAACCAACTTCTATTCGATCGTTCTTCAGCAAGAGATCCTTCTTTTTCAGTAATTTTTTGGGAGACAACTGGCTGAGTTATTCCATTTGTTTACCATACTTCTGTACAACTGCTTTCTTCTTTTCATTTTTTTCCTTGTTCCATACTGAGTCTGCCGATATCAATTAATTAGGTCCTTTTGTCTCCGCTATGTTTATTTGACTGTCTGATAGTAAAAAATTGCTCCAACTTTCAAGAGAGCATCTTTTAGTATTTTTTTTCAAGAAAGTTATTTCTTTGTTCTTTTGCTCAAGCTAACTCTTCAGAAAATTCCTTTCAGCTTAGAGGCATACAACTTTTTATTCCAGTTTGGAATACTGGTCCAAGGAGGATTGTATGTTATTGAGGCTATTTCGATGGTTCAACTCTTGGTTTTCCTTTCCAAACTGGCTTCTGGAGAAAGTATTTTGTTGACTATAGAGTTTTTTATTCTGAGGGTCAAGGATAACGATCTGAGGTTCGATACTTTATCTTTTAGGTGTACCATTTCCTGAAGAAATAGTTGAGTAACTCCAGTCATTTTCATCAAAAAATTACATGATGGTTGACTTACTCTATCTATTCGGACATGGCTTCTTATTGTTATGAACACGCATATGTTGAAATTTCTGAGTCGACTTGACTGCCTTTGCTGTCAGACCCTCTTCCAGCTCATCAGAGTAGTCAGTCTCCATATCGAATGGCTCAATGATACTATCCAAATCTGTCTAGGTTTTTGGAACTTAATCCATAGAAGGGACAGTTTTCAGCCTGTTCAACCTTTTCACATGTGGTTCATCGTTTGAATTATCAACAATGAAGGTCTCAGAGTTCTAGTGTTCGTCTTGATCTGTCTGCACAGTCTGCACAGAGTTATTTGTGGATGTCAGGTTTAAGTTAAAATTGTTAAGGTCAACATGGTTTCTTTCCACCCTTCCTTTTCTCTTCTTCTGCCTGAAATAATTTTCGGCAAAAGTTGAGGTTTTGTTTTCCGACCGACCCAGCGATGAACTCTGGATAAATTTATCTCTTGAAGTATTTCCCTAAGCATCACTTGAGTCTTCTAAAATTTCCCTCTCCCGTGAACTGTTCAACCTGTTCTTGGCGCTTCTGGCCTCCTTCAGCAACTACTTCATATTCTGATTGCCAATACTCATTAATCGTTTGAGATCTGTGCTTTGCCTCCTGACAAAAGTCTACTTGTAGCTTGTCTTTTTGTTCGCTTTGAGAAAAGTTTGGTTCATGAATTTGAATTTTTCAAGATTTGTCGAGTTTTAATTTCTTATTTTTTTCAAATTGCCAACATAAGGAAATTATATCTTTCCTTTCTCCAGCTTGAATTTTTTGTAAAGAAGAGTCGTTTTTGAATCCTTATTTGGGTTCACAAGATCCTTTGCGATGCAGACTGTCCAGACCTGTAAAGCACACAGTAATTCTCTGTAAAACTGGTTTTTTCCTGATATATACCCATCGAGTTCTTAGAACATGACCGAGCATCGATCGCTACTGTGGCTATTTTGGTGCTCATCAAGAATGCGCTCAAAATATTCTCGCATCAGTTACTCTGTCTCAATCAGGTAGTAGGCCTGAATGTTTCCCCACTTGATAAATTAAGTGAGCATTTTCAGAACATTAATGAGAGTCACAACCTCCTTTTCATGGCTCATTTATCGAAGACTTTAGAAGACGAATTGACAAGCAAAGGGTTCATAGAACTCAAGAATCCTTCGAATGTCCAGACCGACCGGATACAAATCTTTTCTAATGATGTTGTCCAGGTTGATGTTGATGAAGTTTTAGTAATTGTATGTATTCTTCGAAAATGTCTCCAATTTTTAGAGAAATAATGACCGCATTTCGAGAGGATTGTCTGGAAAAAATGCTAAGTGATCGTACTGCACCCACTTTTGATGGAGCATGCTATCAAGTGTCACTGTAAACTCTGAAGGCTCAGGAATTTATTTGCTTTTGAATACTTTGTACGGTTTTACAACTGCATAGATGCTAATGATTTCACATGCTAGCCGTATATAATTGTAGCCTAGCTTTTTCATAATTTCAGGCCTGAGCTCAGCTGATGATGAAAAGTAGTCAAGTCCTCGACTTTTGTCAGGAAGATGAAGCTGATAAGATGCTATTTTGGATATCAATGGCAGGAAGTAGACCTCAGTGATGAGGACGATTGGAAATTCACATGTATTCAGTAGCAGTTTCAGAGCAGCAAGGGAGTTAAACCTCAACATGACTTAACTATCAGAATTGCTCAAATACTGATACAGCTCACTGCAGATAAAGAAGGTCCACTATCTACGATAACAATTGTAGTACATGTTGTTGCTAGTGACCTCCTTGATGAAAGGCTCTAATCGATCCTTGAGTTTGGATGTAACCGCGAGTGCCTATCTAAGTTTGCATTGAGAGAAACGTTCAGTTGTCATATACCTATGGACACTATTAATAGAAAAATTATTATCGTATAGAAGAACAATCAAATTTACAAACAACCACATTTGAACACAAATAGGCCCCATTTTTTGTTGGTTGGTTGAAATATACCAAAATAAGCTGTACCTTTCATCTTCCCCTTGGTACTGTCAATAACAAGATAATCGAATACATCTTTGTTATCTATAGCATTCATATAGAAATAATTTAAAAATAATAATCAAAAGATGGAACTCTATCGTTAACAACTGAGCCAAACCTACCTAAAAATAATATAGGCATGTGCTGAAGATTAAGCCATCCTGACTCTGAAAATCCTCTAAAACAAGGATTACCTCTTCCAAAGAGTCTAAGAACTCTTCGCAGAAATATTCGTCGAAGAACGATAAAACAAAATTATTGAATTGATGGAGGCCAACAAGATACTCAGCCAGCAGTAAACAAGTAATCCTCCAAGTAGCAGCCCTGATCATTGCGAGTCCTGCTAAAGTATGCATAGATAAATGTTCGCTTTGGAGAAAGAAAAGCGAGAGTTGGTGAAAAAAATGGCATAATTGACGGAATTTGAATAAAAGGAGTCGAAATAGCTCAATGGTTTGCTGATGGAGTAAAATCATGAACTGGAAAAACAGATCAAAAATTTGGAAAATGACCTCAATGTCAAGAGGAGCGAGTGGAATAGCTAGAAATAAGAACTTATTAAACTGAACTAAAGCCTCAGACAAAGAATAAGAGGCTAAACAGAAGAAACTGCCTCAACCATTTCTCAGCTCAAACTATCTCTAGATAGCACTTTAGAATAAAAAATCAAGTTAGAGAGACAGCTGTACAACTACCTTGATCAAAGAGGGCAAGAGTAACGATAACTTAGAGATGCAAATTCAAAGACAGCAAGCTTGAATCTGGAAAAATAAATACTTGGAACTGAGCTATCACTGCTGAGACAGGAGAATAATTTAAAGGAATAAAAAATTAAAAGACTCGAACAAGAAAATGATTTTTTGAAAGAGAATGTTGCAACACTTGAGAAGGAAAATAAGCAGCTCAGGAAAAAGAACATAGAAATCATCGAAGAACTCAATTAAACAAGAGCTGAAAAGGAACTGAGAACTGATAAAAACGAAAAATAGTCGCCCCTCTAACTCATTGCAAAATACAACCAGCTCCAAAAGATCAACATTCAGCTCGACAAACAAAACACAGACCTGAAGCAGGAACTGTCGACAAAGACAGCCTAAATGAACCATACCTCTGTCGAACAATAAAAGACGATCATCAAGTTGACTGATGAGCTCAGGCAAAACCAGGCCAAGCATGAGAAAGAAAAGAGATTACTGAGAGAATAACACAAAGCTAATGCTTAGAAACATCAGGAAATTGTTGAGCAGTAAAAATAGAAAGAAATGACATGTTTGGTCAAAAAGTATGAAAAACTTCTGTTGGAAAAGACAAAGATAGTGGATAAACTTACTGACCAGAACAAAGAGCTTACTAAAAATCTTGCCAAATGTCAGTAAGCCCTATCCTAAAATGCTTACGAATACCAAGAAGATAAAAAATAGCTCTCCAAATTATTGTAAAAATAAAAATAAAACAACAGATAAATGAAAAGATACTACACTGAAGGCAAGGTCTCAGGATAACTTTTTGAGAAGTAGCACTCTGAAAAGGTCAAGGAAGTTCTCCAAGAAAATAGTGAGCTGATGAAAAAACTTGAGTCTAAAGAGAAAGAGATAAGAAGATACAATCAAGAAATGTCTAATCTTACAGATGAGATCGGTAATAAAAATATGATGATTTCCTCTCTTCGCCTAAAACATTAGTAGTCTATGAAGGAGTGTGCCACAATTTAAAACAGTCTCAAAAGTTACAAATAAAATTACAAACAAAAATAGAGGTGTCTCAAATAACTAAAAAAATCATATGACACTCTGAACGAGTAAAAGTAAGAGCTGTAAAATAAAGTTAACAAATTGATAAAAAGTTAGAAAATTCTTGAAGAAAAGCTCAAACAAAGAGAAATGGAATTAAACGATAAAAAAGAGTTGATATTCAACCTGCAGGAAGAAAACAAGAAATAAGTGCTGGATATCTATGAGAAGACACAGCAAATGACGACTCAATCTAAAAGACAGCTGTAAAATTACTACATCAGCCTGCTTCATAATCAGGAGGAGAAGATCAGCTACGAAGAAAAAAGGTCTTTGTAGAAAATCAAATAGGAATAAATCCAGATGCTTCAAGCTCGAGCACAGTAACTCTAAGAGAAAGCTAAAATAACCAAAACCAAGCATGCCAACGAAACAAAGGAAAAAGAAGCCCTTGAAGGAAAAATGGCTATTTATGCCTAATAAATATAAAACTTGAAATTTTAAAATAGAAAGTTGATTGATCAGCTGAGACAGTAGAAACAGAATAATTTACACTTGATCAAATCATATCAATAAAAAATCATCGCCTATTCCAACTACTTCAGTGAATTCAAAAAATAAATATACCTCAGTCTCAAAGATTAGCTGGCAAAAATCAAGAAAGATCTGGAGGCTATCACTAAAATTGTTGATACTTAACTTCAAAAAATGAAAGAAATGCTCTTGGCTTTTTCTAGCAAAATGATTCAAGAAGCGGAGAAAGTGGATCTGGACTATCGACTTGCTCTCGATCGAGTCAGGCATGAATATGAGTATGGTGTTGTTCAAAAGGTGGAAGAAGAAAAAAGATAGGCACAGCTAGCTTTCGAGCTGAAAATCAAAGAGCAAAGTATGGAGTTTTATACCATTCTCGCCCAGAAGAGCCACCTCATCAGCTGCTTATAAACTAAATAAGAGAAATTGCACAATAAGATAAGTGACCTAGAAAACAACAACGATCAGCTTGAAAAAATAGCAAGATAGGCCACCAAAAAGCAAGAAGAGTCCAAGTAGGTCATTAGCAAAATGAATCATAAAGTTCTCGAGGCAGAGCGAACAACAAACACCTTGAAAAACTAAACAGAGTACCTAAAAAAATAGAACATTGAGTTGAAGAAAGAGCTGATGAACTTAGAGAACAGCTTCAAGTAAAAGATATAGAAATGTCGTCAAAACTACATATCATAAAACGAACGTTTATTCACCAAGTATGAAAAATAATTGACTAGATTTGTCGTTCCTGATAGAAAAGGTCTCGAACAGTCGTTACTCACTCATAGCAAAAGTAGCAACAACGTGCTCATTCCCACCAAAGGCTGCAACAACGATGATAAGTTGGACCACATTCAGAGATAAATAGAAGAACAAAAAAAGAAGCTCAATCTTTTGGAGAGTGGCTTCAACGATAAACATAAAATGACCAAGACCCAAAAAATAGGCTCATCGATCTACAAGAAACAAGACTACCTCAAGAAAAAATGATGATATTGTTCTACAACTGATATCCACTTGTTTTTTATGACATCCATAAAAGGTGTTCTAAATGGCTACCATTTTTATATTTAATAGACTGTAGGAGCAGCCTGGATGCTGAACATTCGCAATCACCCCGACGGAAGCCACAAGCTAGAAAGAAGAGAACATTCTAATGCCAGCAGGGAAGGCTCGGGGACTAAATTTCTCAAACGAAAGCCTGACCACAAGAGAATAATGGAAGGTATTGGAACCAAGAGAAAATCTTCAGCCCATAAAAACTACTACTTTCCATAAAGCACCCTCTCCGAAAAGGAAATGGCAGGCAATAGCATTTCAATCTTCAAATCAGATAGCAGCAAATACATTTCATATAAGGAACAAGAAAGCAACAAGACCAGCCATACTAAAATTAATCCTCATAAAAAGCTATCGACAGTCAAATCGGATACCAACTTCAATGTTAGAAGCAAATAGAGCTAACAGTTAAAAATTGCCATGTTACCTGAAAATAGTAGGTTGCAATAACCTCAATAAAGCTAAAAAATAGGGTAGTCTTCAGTCTCAAATCAGGAAGATTTTTAAATCACACCATTTTCGATCGACTCCACCTCAACTTTCAATCACAAAGGGGCCAACAATAAAAAATCAATGACTTAATATTTCATTCAGGAACAATGCTACGGTCCCCAACCGAGTGAATCTTTCAAGACTGAGGACAACTATGAACTGAGTATTTCTAAGGAGTAAAAATAATTCAAGAAGAAGAAGGTCAGTAAGGCCGATCTATAATCCATTTACAGGAAAAATAAATGGATTCAATAAAATTTAGACACACTCAAGTAAAAATAACATCTTCTTGAGACCGAGAACAGACATCTGAATGAAATGGTCAAATAAAAAGATAGGGTGATTGACAGACTAACAAGATAAAAGACAATGCTAAACAACCGAATAAAACAACAATCCTAAGATGAGCTGATTTGTAGCCTAGAAAAGGTGCAGATTGAGCTGAGAGCATAGCAACATCGAATCATGTACCTCAAGGAATAAAACGCCTTTCTTTCCACTTAGTTGTGCTAAAGAAGCTAAGAGCTCATCAAAGTGGAAGAAATGTATCGGGTGCTTGAGAACAGTTTCAAAGAGTACCAGCTCAAAATGATAGAAAAGCTAGAAGATATGAAGACTGAGGTATAGAGACAGAAGGAAAAGATGAAAGATTAGATAGTTGATTTTGATAGCTACGGGCAGTTATAGAGATGGAAGGAGAAAGTGTTCACCCAACAGGAATAACTAAAATATTTAAGAATACAAAATCAATGTTTGATGGTGGCTAAGTAGTAGTTGCAGAAGGCCGAACAATAGAGAAGGAAGTTGAAGTAAGAGAGAGATTACTTCAAGAAGAAGGTCCTGTAAAACGCCAAAAGAATGTCAAGAATCCAACGTTAGAATTCATTCTAGAATAGTTCCCTTTTATTCGAACTATCTGAACA
>Ga0100378_1003140_pt1 | contig 16008 bp, 17 predicted proteins | sample CryGeymeta201502_FD_81535 | JGI IMG/M metagenome (GOLD analysis project Ga0100378, IMG submission 81535) | Groundwater microbial communities from Crystal Geyser aquifers in Utah, USA - Crystal Geyser metaG 2015-02 | ecosystem: Environmental > Aquatic > Deep subsurface > Groundwater | place: USA...
CCCACCCCCAACCCCAACCCCAACCCCAACCCCAACCCCAACCCCAACCCCAACCCCATTATGTTCTGAGCAAATATAGAATGAATTATGGTTGACTGCTTTATAAGTTATAAACGTTGGAATGTTCGGAGATTAATCTAGACTTAGTAAGATCAGTGACAGAAATATCTATCTCAGAACTGATATGCTTTATGAACCCTTGAGAAATGTCCTGAGAAAATCTACTATATCGTCCTCTCAAAGAATATCTGAACCTTCGCCTGTGAAATTAGGTCGAAACATTCGATCACTGTCTCCAGCATAAGGGGAGCTTATTGTATATGTTTCATCACTTAGAAAAGCAACCTGTTTATCCCTATCAACAAAGAATTGGTCCCTACAGATCATGTGCATAAAATAGCTGGAAAACGATTTACTGCTATCGATGTCAGCTAAAAAGTAGGAGACCCTATCGGTCCAATGGAGTTTAGTGCAATTAAACAAGGAACGGTGCAGGAGATTGTTTATTAGTTGAAAGAAGACGAGCCAAGGAATATATATACCAGTAGAATGTCAATTATGGGGCCACAGGTGCAGTCGAGAGTTGTTACCCAAAGAAGAAGCATCAGCCCGGGACCCACCATCCATTTCAGAACAACTAACCCAGCACCTCTCAAGCATAACAACTCTATAGTTGTACCAATTAATCCGTTCAAATCATCTAAACCTGAGCCATCGTATGAAAAATAAGTCAAAGAATAACCTCTGATGAGTCATAATAGGAAGTAAATATTTCCCTATGAGTTGGTAACAAGTGCAACAGCCCTTAGAAGCTCCGACAATGCTTCTTTTAAGAGTTAAAACTCCAAGCTATACGATTTCAGATCAAGCAATGCTAGTTTCAAAGATATCCGCCGAAGATAAAACTACAAATACAATTTATTCAGTGTTCTAGATGAGCCAGGCAACATGGGTTGTCAAAATGGTTGTTGGCATGGTAACGAGATTGTCGCTTCAAAAATTGATAGCAATCCGTGGAAATGAATATTCAGTGTCCATTTAAAATGCCACAGTGATATAGATAATCATATATTAGTTGATATGTCATCTAGTTCATCACCTCGCCGGTCACCAGAACCAGAAGAAAGACCTAAACCTCACAAGATCTTCGTCACCGGACTCAACGTTGATGTAACCTAACTTCTTATGTAGGTCCTTCCTGCCAGGATGGAATAACAACTGGAAGAGTTGTTTGCCCGCTATGGCAAACTTGATTCAGTCGTAGTCAAAAAGAGTTTCAACAATGAATACTCATTTGCATTCATCGAGTACAAAGAAGGAGAAGATGCCAGTGAAGCAGTTCATGAGTAGATATTGCTAGATGATTTAGATTGAACAATGTCGCTGTTGAAGGAAAGAAAATGAAAGTTGAACTGCAAGACAACTCTAGACGTCGCAAAGGTGGACTTCACAAATAAACTCCCAAAAACTAAACTTGCTTCAGATGTGGAAAACCAGGTCATTTTGCCCGTAACTGCAATCAAGCAAGAGGTATGTATCTTCATATCTGAGAACGTGAAGAAAGCAGGAGTGAATCAGAAAGCAGACATCGTCATAAGAAGCATAAAAAGAAACATCACCGTCGTTCTTACAGCAGCGACAGTGACTCTCGCCGTCACAAAAAAAAATGTATGAATATCATAAGGCAGCAGAGAAAAAGAATAAGTCAAAGAAGGTCAAGAAGCACTCAAAAAGCAAAAAGAACCGTAAATACAGTGACTCTGAATCCTCACCCTGATTCCCCTTGAATTGACCATATTGATAAGAGTTAAAAGGTTCAAAAGAGACAAGTGAATGCAAGTATCGCGAGAAGTCCCAAAAAGTTGAAAGAGAGTTGAAAAGTGAGGTCCAGATAAAAAGCTGAGGTCCGGGGACTATCAAATCAAAGGGGACAAGTTTTTTCAGTTAATGGTGAGCATATCATGCTAGTTGGACATCTATTCTTATATATATTGTCATGAACCTGCCTTCACGACTGCCGATCGACTCCATGAGTAACCCGTTCACACATTCCATCAACCCACCAGCTCCCTCTTCCTTTCAACCTTACAACTATCACAACAACTACATAGACAGTCCTCAAAGTCACCGCAAACAGCCTAATATATTATCCTCTCGCGACCATATGCCAACTTAGACTCTAAACCTAAATGATAACCTTTCGTTTGCCCGAAACTTCAAAGGTCGGCTATATAACTCTGATCCTCAGGAGGAAGACAGCAAACAGAGAGCTGCAGAAAAATACAGGTAATAGTTACGCATTCAAATGTAAGAAGACAAGAGGCGAAAAGCAGCTCAGAAAGCAAAGTAAGAAGAGGAGGATCTCAAACAATAAAAAAAGTTCTACGATAACATCAAAATTGAGGCTCAGCAAAAAGGCAATAAAAAATAGTAACCCAACTACTTTGTGATGAGGTCGGCCAAAGGAAGAAGAAAGGACAAAAATGACGAGCAAAAACTTGCCAATTCAGCTGTACTTGACAGTAGAATCGAGTAGTTTGCTAAAAAAGATAATCTGAAAAGAACTCTGTACTAGCAACCAAAAATAGTTAAAAGAGGAGGTTACCATAATCAGAGCTCTCTGGATCACACTAAAAACTACCCCGTTGATCCGAACTCCTAAGAAAAGATAAAGACTTTTGCTGATATGCAATCAACTCAATCTGGCTTTCCTCCTAATTTAAATAATCCTCCTCTAATCGTTAAGATGACCGAAACATAAATTTTGAAACAGTAAATGGCTGAAGAGCAGAACCGCATTTCCAAGTTACTCCTGTTTCAGCAAAACATGTTGAAAAAGCTGGATTATTTCAAAAAATAAATATACCAAACAGACAGATCTCTTCGGCTCGAGGAAGAGCTTGAGAAGGTAAAGCTTAAATTAAGGTCGAAACCTCTAAATATGCACAATGTCCACAGTTTATCAGTTGAAGGAGTTGACGATATACTCCAGCAAAGCGAAATGTATCAACTACCAGTTATCTCAAAGAAAAAGAAAGTATACTAGGGAGAAAGAGAGGCCAGAAGAAAGAAAGTTAAAACGCCTTATCATCGTGTTAATTCGCTGGAAGAATAGCCTAAGCAATAAGTCAACCTCAGAGACCGATAAAGCTCATATAATGACAAAAATATCCCTGCTGTCCACCAAGATGTTCCCTAATTTTAACCAGAAGGCTAACTTCCCTTAAATCCAGAGGTTAGTGAAACCGAGGTCATCCCTTTACAGGCCTAGTTCTGATTATTTTTCATTTAGAATAATAACATTGAAGACCAATAAATCATAGCTTGATCACAATGACCGAAATATTGTCGACTGAGCCCTAGTTGACGGCATACTTGAGTAAGGTTCTGGCAATATCATCAGGTTCAGCTTGTTCTTTGATGATCTTCTGGATGGTTTTTATTTGGACAAAATCCCATAAACCGTCACTAGCTACAACTAAAAATTTATGGCTCAGTCTTATCTAAAGCTTTTTTACTTCTGGCTTGACTATTAACCCCATGTTCTTCTTCAAAGACATGTCTCCAAAGGCTCTTGTGATGGCCAAAAGACCTCCAAGTCGGCCCATCAAAATTTTGCCTCCTTCCTTTCTTTATAACCCATTATGTACTTGACCCGATGAATTTAATCCATATTATCGCATCTGTGTTCCGGTGTCAACTTCTAGCATCCGACATCATCAAACAGATAAGCTGTGGAATCACCAACGTGTGCGACATACAAGACTCTTTTGGCTTATTCGAGGGTGATTAAGCAAACTGTACCTGTAGACCCTGATTCGTAACCCTTTTCAGCAATGATTTTATCGGCCTATGTTATATTGGTTGTACTGTATCAAAGGCATATTCAAAAAGAGCTCTTCCTCGCTTTTTAGATTTGAAGTAACTATCGCGAACTATCTGATTCTTTTGTGAAATACTTGAGGTATTGTTTTAACTAAAAAACGACTGACATCACTTCCTCCATGTCCGTCGAACATTCCAATCAGTGCTGATTTTGGACAACTCTCAAGAAAGCAGTCAATGACAAATGAATCTACATTGTTTTGAGTTTACCATCCTCCATGTAATCTCTTTTTCCCAAGTTAGGCTCTTCGAAATGAGCAAATGACTTGAAAGCAGTCCCTTTCTGATAGATATCCTTTCCTTTATTTTCTCTCATGGTGGAGTACATTGTTATAGTTGTAATTATATTAAAGAATCACAGCCAACATATTTCATCATAGTTAGGACAGAAATTGTTTGGGAAAAGATTTAGTACAGCAAGTGCAAGGTTCATATTTGTTTTCCATTTTGCTGGCTTATCCAACCCATTCACTCTCAATGGGCTCAGTATGCAGTTTGGTGTATTATCTTTCTCTATTGAGTCGGTTCTCCTTGATTTGTTTTTTCAAGTCATCGACATACCGTTCAATTTTATCCTTTCTTTAGATCTCCTGCCTTTTTAGTTTATTTTCTACTTCTCTTTACTTCATGAGTCTTTCATTTACCTATTGCTATCTTTCTTTGAGAATTTATGCTGCCTTTCTGCAAGCTAATTATTCTAGTTTCTTCAACTATGCCTTGAGATTTTATTTGTTCTGCTCAACAAGCTTTGCCAAAGCAGCCTTTTTTAAGTCCTATTTGGCCCATAGACCAAAGTCTATGTTTTGTTCTCCTCTTTGGCTATTTTTCATTTCTCTCTATTTTTGATGCTTCTTTTCATTGATTTGTTGGAGTAAACCTTCTTGGTATTGAAGTTCCAATTCATGTCTTTTTTGGCTTAATTCGACTTCTGGCTTGAAAAGAAGGAGTGAAGTATTATTATTGTCATGCTATCGTGTTACTTGTCTTCTTCTTTTGCCCATTAGGATCTGCCGTTAAAGGTCTTCCTTCAATTTCATCCTTTTCTCGTCATTCCTTTGTCTGATTCTCGATAGTTAGGTCTCATAGTCATTGTCAGAGATTTGTTTTGGCTATTTTTTCATTTGCCTTTCAGCCTATTTTTTCTTTTCATGCTCATGAATTATTTTCAAATTATACTAGTTGACTTGGTTCAGCTGAGTCTCTAGCATTTGCCTTGATTTTTTGTAATCCTTATTATCAAGTAAAGTCCATGACTCACTGATTGCTGGCTCCTCATTGTTTTTTTTCTCTATTTTATGCTTCTTTATGACCTGACGATTGAAACAGTTATCACATAATTTTTTTCTGTCCGCTTTGCTGACACTCTTAGCAGGAGAAATATTCTATGCTCGAATCGAGGACTTATTTCTGGAATATGATAACCTAGTTGCACTATACTATCTATTTCTGGTTGTTTTGTTCATCATTCAATCAATTATAACGACTATTAATTTTCTATATAATATGTTGATCATTTTAATCTTCACTCAATCGTCACTCAACAACAAGCAAGTTCCTGACAATACCCACTTGCTTTGATCTGAATCTTCACTCTACATGTTTAAGTTAGCCCTGAAAATGTATGTAGCACCACGTAGAGTTGTGTAGTAAACTGGACAGTCGTACTGACCAAGAACTTTCTTCTATTTCAAAAGCACGGACACCACATTCACCACAGGCAGAGGAGGATGTAGTTCTTTTGGTCTTTGTTATATCAAATAGCCTTCTTGTCCAGGGGCTCCATGTTCCCAAGCTGCTCCTTCTAAAATCAGACCATGAATGTATGCACCGTTTTCAGGGTAAGCTTGGACTTCTTCAGAAGTTTTCATAAGAGTCACGTTAGTCTGAAGAGCCATGTTATCAAGAGGAAGAATCTTTTATCTGCTGGTTGTTTGCATGATAGCAGTCAAGAAACTCATAGGGTTGAAAAGATGACTAATGCACAGAGAGTAAGGTAGGACTAGTTCAGCACTCCACTTGTCAAGCTGAAGACATCTTTCGAGCAACTCGTTGAACCACATTGCTAAGTTCTTTCTGCTAGGATAAGCTTCTTTTTCCCATGAAGCAGGTACTTTGTTGAATGCCAATGATCTCTGAAGACTCTCCATGGCATCAGTTATGTTGAGAGCACCAGTCAGACCAAGTCTCAAATCTTCCAAGCTGCGTTTGATTTATCCCAACAAAGTATTCATTCTTTCGCATTCCTGAAGACACACCACAACGTAAGGAGTTTTATCCTTAGCTTCTTTGATTTTGCTGTTAATATCGAGCAAAGAGTATCCTTCAGGAGCTCTGGTCTTGAGATCACTGATCATAGCTAACGTTTGCTCATCACCACCTGCAGCTCCAGCTCCAGAGCCACCTTCAATAGCCAAAATAGTATCGAACAAGGTCTCGCACTGAAGAGTCAAATAACCAATTTCCGCATTGGGATGCATACCAAACATCTGAGGTACTTCGGCTGGCAATTTTTCTTCAATGTATTTTCTGTATCCTTCGTAGTCAAGTTTAGCAGGATCTGGTGATTTGAAGAGGTGATAGAGAAGGTTGAAGTTGGGCAATAAAAGTTCAGGCTTGAAGAGCACCTTCAAGTAGGTGGCGTTGGTTCTTCTATCCCAATCGTCTGTGATGTGGCCACCATACATGATCTCACCAAAGATGTACTTCAAGTCTTCCCAAGGCACGATGTCGTACTTGCTCAAATAGTTGTGAAGCACATCAGCACAAATTGTCAAGTCACCATCATTGAAGCTGTAGACTCTGCTCCAACCTTGAGAACCGAATTTCTTTCTTCCAACCACCAATGAGTGGAAATAGCACAGAGTGAACAGACAAGCTTTGAATTCGTTAGGTTTCTTGTCACATTTATCCACGAATTTTTGATCAAAGTTGGCATAGGCTCGTCGCAAGTTAGCCTTCAAATACTGAGGAGCTTCGTTGGCCACCTTGATGGAGGTTTGAAGAATAGACTCAGGAATAATTTCCATTTCAGGTAAAGGAGGAGGTTCTGAACTCAACATAATTCTGAAGTTAGGATGACTGTTTGCAAAGACCGTTTCAAGCATTCCTTCCAATCCGTTGATACCCTTAAGCCAAGTTTGCATCAAATGCAGGTTTTGAAGCAGCACCCAATGTCCTTTTTCAGCAGCATTGAACAGAGCTTCTTTAGCAGGTTGCTCTTGACCTTGACCCATGGAAATGTTTGTGAATTTTTTGTTGCTGGTAGATATGTCATATTTGGCTGCGACTCTTTCGACCTCGGGTGTCGGATCGACACCAGGGAACAGCACGAAAAAGATGGGAATACGATTTGTTGTTTCTGCGAATGTTTCAAAAATATTGAAGGGAGGTTGTTCAACATATTTTTCTCCCATCATCTATCCAACAAAGTTAGTCAAAGCTGAAGCCACTCTGTCAGGTCTGATTGCTCTATAGAGAAGAAGTTTGTGGAACTTACTTATTTCTTTATAACTCTTGGGGAGTTCACCAAGTTCTTCCACTCTTTCTTCAGAATACCATTTTTTCCAAACTAAATATTCAGATTCCAAACTGGACCCCAAATTGCTGAAGATAGGAATTGATTCAAGCCCTTTGACGTTAGCCCAGATAGCTTCGTTGAGGAAACCCTTGAGAGGTTCAGGGAGAGGAGGAGGATTTGGATCAGCTTTGTTTAGAATCAGATGGTCAATTTCTTTAGAGTTGAGATATCCATTTCTCTGCAAGATACGGAAGGTGAGCATGGCTGCTACAATAAGCTTATGTCTCTCAAGTAAACCTCTTCTCGTAAAGTGGAAGGCAACATGAGAAATGGAGTCGATAAGCTGATTGATCCTTTCTTTGAGTTATTCAGGAGACATGATATCATCGATTTCTCCATCATTCTCTTGTGGTTCTTCTTCTTTTTCTTTTTCTTTTTCTTCAGTCTTTTTCTTTTTAGCAGGCTCAGGAGCTGGGGCATTTTCAGCAGGAGCTTCTGCAGCAGGAGTTCCTTCGGCTGGGGCTTCTCCTTCCTTCTTTTCTGCTTCAGGTTGAGCTTCAGGGACGGGTTAATTCTCTCCTTCACCTTCTTCAATTTTTGTTTTCTTCTTATTTTTCTTTCTTTTTCTCGTTTCAGGAATGATGGCCTTTCCTTCAGCATCAAGTTCGAACATGTTTGGTTTTTATCCAAGACCCTAGGTAATTTGATCAATAGCTCTGTTGATCACATCGATGAAGCTTTCAAGTGAGTACTTGTAGAAAGAGTAAATTTTGGGCAAGTCAGAGAGCAAGAAGTATATAAGAGCGCCTCTTGAGGCTGCAGGCCTGTACATTTATGAAGTTTCATTGATTTTGGCTTCTGTCACCTTGGCGATTTCTACCTTTTCTCCAATATCAATGGCAATCTTCTTTGAATATTCCAAGTTTTATATGAGAGCAATGTCATCAAGAATATCTCCCTTAGCATTGGCCAATTTGAAGAGCAATTAATCTTACAATTCTTTCAGTTTGATCTTGAAGTCATTTTGCTGAGTAATCAATTCAAGTTTCTTCTGAGCAAGATCAGGTCTTTCTCTCTTTACGATCAAATACAAAAGCTGATCTCCGAGACCGTCTTCTGTCACAGTGAAGTTGACCAAAGTGGCTTCTGCTTGAACTTCAGGAGGATAGTGAGGGTTAGACAGTTTGGTTTGTAGGAAAAGTTTGAAGTTAGGATGGACAGTCAAGTCTTTACCAGCGAATTTCAAGATGAAATTTCTTCCTTTCTTGATGAAAGAACGAGCAATACAAGGCATCAAAATAGCATCAATGCTCTCACCCATGTTTTCGATCATAGCAGAGTGACCCAGCTCAACAGCAATTTCAATCTATCGGTTGATGTTTTTGGATCCCAATCTTAAACTTTTAAGCTTATTGTCTTTTTCTTTTTCTCTGATCCACCCAATGCCCTGAAGTTGAGGATCAATCATCAAAGGATATCTCTCACTGTTGGTCAATATCGTACCATTTTCAACTGAGACCTTATCTGAAGGAAGGGTTTGTTTGTTCCATTTGGCAACTGTTGACTCGTCGGTCAGAAGCTTGATTGGATCGTTGCCAGCACTGGTCTCGATTTTGTTTTGTTTGAAATATTTCTCAAAGTCGTCTTTCATCATCTTTTCTCTGAAGCTCTTATTAAAGGGACCAGCGTATGAGATAAATGATGAAGCCAAAAGCACATCACCAACAATAACCTTGATGTTTCCGTCAAGGACAACAATAGATTGAGCCCAACGTTCGTTTTCACTACCCAAAGCAGCAATCAGTCGCTGAGCCAAGTTTAAACGTCTAGCACATCTTTCAGCTTAGTTGATAGCCCTTTGTTTGTCGTCTTCTGCTTTCTGGAATTCTGCGTTCAAAGTTGCCAATTCAGCATTCAACTTTCTGACGATTTATTGAACTTCATTGAGCTTGACAGTTGCAGCTTCGAGTTGTTCCTTGGCTTCCTCTAACTGTATTCTCAATGGCCCGACCTCCTGAATGACGTCCCAGAACTTAACAATATTGATGACCCAAGAACAAAGACCAGCGGCTGCTTTTGATTTTTTTTCAATGATTGCAGGATCAAACTCAGGATTTGACAAATAATCTTTCTTGACAACAGCAACATTTGCTGGAGGAATTTCATTTTGATTGACAATTTCTTTGAAGCTGAGCAAAGCTGTCATGAAGGCTTGAGGATCTTTCATCAATTTTTGTGATGCCTTCCAGTCAAATGCCTTAGGCTTCTTGGCTTTATCAGAATCAACTTCTTTGTAGAAGCCTGAGAGAAGCCAAATAGTTGCAGAAAAAACTTCAGGCACACCTGAAGGAGGATTGGCAAATGATTTAGCAGTCTGGAAATCTTTCTTTTCAATAGAGTTCAAGGCTTCTTCTGCCTGAGCGACCAATGGGCCAGCAGCTTCCAACTTTTGTTCAGTATAGGCTTTTTTTTCCTCTACATCCTTCTTTATGACTGAACATTTTGATTCCTAAACTTCAGCTTTTTAGTTTTCGATCTCGACCTTTTCTTTTTCAATCTTGACCTTAGCTGCAAATTTATCAGCCTCTTGTTTCTTGATTTCTGCCTAAACTTGTTTAACTTTGACCTCTTCTTCAATGATAGCCACTTGTTCAGCAGTTTACCTAAGTTTGAACAAACCAGATTCATATCTTTCTTTTTCTTTGAAAAGGTTGTCTCTCTTTTGTTGAAGCATACTCTTGAACAACTTGATCAACTCCAAGAAAGATTTAGGAGTAGTGTAGACATATCTTCTTTCGACTTCGAAAAGTTTTGCTGATAGTTTATTGACATTCTCAAAGGAAATAGGCATGAAGTTGATGATAGCTTTTCTGACATTTTCTTCACCTAAGTCTTATTCCTCCAAGAAGCGAGTAGCCACGTTCAATAAAGCATCCTTTGGCCAAGGGAAGAACCAATCAATAACAGTAGAATTAACCAAAGCAGGGAATTGTCTAGCTCTCCTTCTCAAGCTCTCACCGACAGGCGAAAAGCAAAGGGACATGTGAAGCTTTTGCTTAACTTTGTCGATATACCAGTTCCAACAGTTAGTGTTATCTCTGGAATCAATTTTTCCTTCACTCTTGACTTTGTTTCTAACTGCATTGATGATTTCTTCCTTTTCATCTGAGGTATACAACTCTGCGATTTAACCTGAGGCAAGGAGATCGTTGATATAGACCAAAAATCTTTCATTGGTGATTTGACCTTCAGTGAACAAGAAAAGATAGTCATCTTCTTTTACACCAGTTTTTTGGTAAAGAGTTTGCAAATCAGTCTTGAGATCGTTGATGCCATAGGTAGAGCTGATAGTGATCATGAAGACAGTCATGTAGTTCATTGAAGCAGCCAATCTGCTGAGTGATTGTTTTCCAGAACCTCCCACACCAACCAGCAAAGCATGACCTGATGAAGGAGTAACAATACGAGTGATTCTGCAAACATGCTTCATGGCATCCTCGAAGAGCACCAAGTTCATCACAGGATTGTTATCATTATAAGCTGTCAGACCTTCTTCAATGTAAGGTGTCAACTTGTCATTGGCCATCAAGTCATAGAGTCTGTCTTGGCCATTCATACCTGAGGCAAAATTGCAGAAGAGCAGGTTTTCAGGATTGTTTGAGAAAAATCTATTGAGGGAATATCTGGCAAATGACTTTTTGATGAGATCGAACATCAAGTTGTTGTATTTTGCCAAATGTTCAGGTGAGATCAATCGATCACCATAAATTCTTTCCGACTAATGGACCCACAATTTGACAAATTTATCGGGATCAGGGAATTTAGCAGGATCAGAGAAGAGTAACCCTTGGAAGATACCTGACAAATGTCTCAAGTTGAACTCGTAGTGGAAGTTGAGAGCTGTCTTTCTGAATGAGGTCATCACATTTTGATGAAGGGTCAAAGCAGATCGAATAATAAGAGGTGCCAGTTCCTGAACAGTTGGCTTAAATCTTCTCAAATGACCTTGCAGGAACGTTGAGTATATCTGGAAGAGAGATTCGTTATCAGGGAAAGGTACTGAAACCGTCCAAAAGTGTCTCATGTATCGAGGGTTGACAAAGAAAGAACCAGCTGAGGAATTCATGGCAGCAAGCGTTTGAGTGTTGACAATATCCTTAAGGGCCAACTTTCCAACATCATACCAATGCTAATAGTCAGCATGTTGTCTCAGCAAAGCAATGGCACTTTGGGTGTCATAAGGATCGAGCTGGGGCATGTTTAGATCGTCGATGAAGTAGATAAGTTTTTGTTTTCCAGGAGGACCAAACTGCTTACCAGCAATCTTTTTCAAGAACTGTTCAAGTTGGACTTGTAGATAAGTGGAGTCAGTATAGTAAGAAAAGTTGATCAACTGATAGTTGAAACTATCAGGCATTTCTTTGACAATAGTTCTGAGGCAACCTTTAGCCATGGCAGTCTTACCACAACCAGCCAAACCGATGAGCAAAACAGGGTGATTGACGAAGATGAATTTTTTAATGAAAAATTAAGTAGCAACACTTTATTTGGTGGGAACTGAGATGTTGCTCATGATGTCTCCTCTTGAACTATCGAAATCAACTGATCCCAAAATTTCAGACCATTCAGCAAATTTACAAGGCTCAATTATTCCTTCAGAGTTGCGAGGGTTGTGGACATAGTAGTCGAAAACTGTGCCTTTAGAGGGGAATTTGGCTGTAGTTTTCCATTCACTCTTCCACCAATTGCTAAATTCTTTTCTGTAATCAATGTTTTCCTTCTCAGCCAGGCAGCCTCCACAACACCAGATAATGGTGAAGACAATGACATACTCAATGTTGCTATACTCTTCTTTGAGAATGATTTCGAGGATCTTACAGATTGAAGCAACCATGGAAATGGGGGCAACTGGAATTAGAAGTTTGCAGTTCTTTTTGATGTAGAAGAGAGTGTTTTTAATGTACTTATTGAGCATAGTCTTCAAATCACTAGCTTTTTGCTTGGCGTTTGGAATTGTTTCCATTCTAGGAACTTTGTCAAGCCAAGAGGCAATGTATGATTACCACTGATAGCCGCTGTCATCAGAAATGAACAAGATACCAGCTCGGGAGACTGTGGCAGGTGAAGCAAATCTCAAATCTCTGATTTCGAAAATCATTCTCATGTGTCCTTTCAAAGGAATACGTTCATTGTTGGCAAGAGTAAGAATTTTGTTATCGTCCATGACAGAGTTCATTGATTCAATCCAATTAGCATCCAAGTCACCATCTAGAAGAAGCCACTTAGGATTCTGATCAGGAATTTCACCCAAAGAACGCATAGTTTTGGAGAGGAGACCATCCTTCCATTCTTTAGAAGGCAAGTTGTAGCCATAAAGGTCCTTTGTTGAGACAGTTTTCGGATTGATGTCGACAATTGTTGTCTTCTTGCCGATTTTGTCTTGAGCTCGACCCAGTTGTTTCCAGGTTTGAGTTTTTCCAGATCCAGGAGGGCCTATGACGAAGACACAATGTCTAATTTCAAGCAGTTATTGCAGCTGCACAATTTTCAAGATGAAGCTTTCGTGAGGATGGAGAGTAGCTTCAATAGTGACATCAGTAATAACCTTTTCGAAATCCATATCTCTCTTACGGGCAATTTCGACTTTTGGGAACAAGTCACCCAACAAACCAAAGAAGATATCAAGATCAGCGAAAGCTATCTTGGGTAAGTTGAAATCTCTCAAGGCTCTCATCAGCAAGGCAGCTTCAGATACTGTAGGTTCATTTCTCTTGAATACACCAGCCACCACCAACACAGATTTGATAGCACGTAGTCCCCAATCATAATGCAACTGTTTGGAAAGTAAATCTTTACAAAGAAAATATAGTGTGGTGAATTTTTTGGCAAGAACCTTGGCATCGACGAAACCTTCGGCCATCAACATATTTTCGCAGATAAGTTCAAGATCAGGAACGACGACAGTGATAGGCCTGAACAATGCCTTGAGGCCTTCAGGCAATTCAGCACGACCCAAATAACCAGGGTTCATAGTAATGAAAACACCACAAGTGGGATCAAGACTGATCTCATCACCTTGCAAGATAAATCTCTTCTTGTCGAATTTGATAGCATCAGTCACACTCTTGAACTGGACAGAGCACACTGACAAAACTTCAGGAAGAAGTCTGTTGAATTCATCGAAGCATCCCCAGCAGCCACTTGAGGCCAATCCCTTGTAGATATTACCCATGGACTCATAGTTCATTTCACCTGAGCAGTTGAACACATAGATAGCCTTGGCCAAAGCAGATGACAAATCTTTGGTGGTTTCTGTCTTTCCTGTACCAGCAGGGCCAGCAGGGGCACATCCCATCTTCAAGTGCAAGGCTTGAGTAGCTGTCACATAGATTCTGTCAGTAAGAGGAGTGACAACAAGACGAGGGCCGTTACCCAGATATTCATAGGAATACCAGAATGAGGCATCAGCAATTCTAATCATGGAGTCTTTTTTATTAAGTTTGTTGTTGTCAGCCCAATAAAATTTAAGCTGAGATTGCCACTGGAAGGCATCAGCTTTCTTGACGTTTTCAGTATCGAGCTTATCAATGACGTCTCGAGAGTGAGTATCAAGGGTGATCAAGCACATGATTTTCTGTCTTTCTTCTTTTGTAAGCTAACCTTGCACCATCTTGATCAAGCCTGTAAGATCCTCAACTGATTTTTTGAAACTGTCCTTGAGAGCATTGACGTTGGATCCATCTGAAATCTTCTTGAAGCATTCCTCAATAGATGCTGAAGTGACAATATTGTTGACCAAGATGGTAACTTGGGCAGGGTCTTGCTTGATCCAATCAGGTCGGGGAGTTTTGGCATGATTGACAAATGATTGAGTCGTAATTGTGTGCAAAGTTGAAACAATAGCGTCAATAATATCTTGAAGATAGTTCTCAACTTTTCCAACAAGTTTTAGAGGTTGTTTCAATGTAACATTTTCCACACCGACTCCTGACTTTAGTCCCAAAACTGAGGGCCTGTCGCTTCCTTCTTCCATCTTAAACTATTAGACAGCTTGGAAGATTTTAGGAGAGTGTTTGTTGACCTTCATGGGAGAGTTACCGTTGGAAAGAATATCCAGCAAGTCATTGACTGATACAAAGTAGAATCTGGGGAAAGCTTTACGCTTGGAGTCGAGATATTAGTTCAGCGCTTTCTCACAAACCTTGAGTTCTCCTTGAATTTTGTCAAGGCGCTTGTACATACCATCGATTGTACAAAATTTAAGAATATTTTTAACTTACGCTCCCTTTTTCATAATTTCTCTCATGTCAACATCGATTCCCACAAATTGCTTAGAAATTTCAGGCAACTCTTTCTTCACTTCTTCTGAGTGGATGAACAAATTTTCCAAGAAACTCCACGTCTTCTGAACATCGCTCAACAGTTGGATCACATCATAGACGCTTCCCAAATCTTGCTTCCACTGTTCAAAGAGTTTTTCGAAAAATGCAACAAATTTTGAGAGTAACATAGTGTTGATGGACAGCTGATGATTTTCAAGAGCTTCGAAATGGTCATCCAACATTTTAAGGGTGCTCACATCACTATTCTTCAAAGGAACAAGCTCGAACTCAATTGTTTTCCAGAACTCGATAATGCCATTGATTTACTTCTACATCTTAGCTTCATTCTTGGCAATTTCACAAATTTACTCAACAGTGTCTTTGTAATCGAAGAGCCTGAGATACCAGAGAAGCTTCAGCTCAAGATTGTTGTCAACTGTGAAGTCTTGTTTGAGGGTTTCTTTGAGTTTCTTCCAGTGTCGACCATCAGGAGTGTTCATGGAGTCATGCTTCATGTCGCTGATGAGAGGAATAAAAATACTCCATCTTTTGATGTCGTCAGCGATGCCGAGGAAAGTGTTGCATTTTCTATCTTGAACCTTGATAGGGTTTAATCCAGTTCTCATCTTTTTTATTTCATCTTCCATTTATCCCAAATCCATCTCACTCCATTTGAGCTTCAGATAGTCATCGAATCTGTCTTGGCACTTTTTGATGTGCTGCCAAAGCTTCAACATCCATCCGACCTCAGTATCAATAGTTTCAATTATTTTCTGACAGCCGTTAGTCTCACTCTATTGGAATTTAAACATTTCTTCATAATAAACGAACTCTTTAAGTTTCTTCTTCTCTTTTTCCATACCTTTCTTGTATTCTTCAATTTTTTCGAAACTGCCTTCAACTCCAGTATCATAGTAATAGAATTCTTTTCTCTTCAAGTCAAGTTGCTTAAGTTTTAGCTCTTACTCGAATTTCTTGATTTTTTCTTTCGTCTTTCCAGCTTCAAGAGTTTTGGGTCCATTGATTTCTTTTTCAATCTTGGCAGCAACAAAAGATACGGTTTTATTTTCTTCCATCAACTTCATGCATTTCTTCATTTCATTGTCTTTCTTCTTATCATATCTTTTATCGAAGGTCTTGAGAGTTTATTCGATTCTGTCAAGAGTCAAGTATATATCATCTCTCCTTTCATCAAGATTTTTGAGTGAGATCATAACCTTGAGCAAATCTTCAACCTTGGCAGTGATATCCTTGTTTCTAGTGTCAATATTTTCCTTGGAAGTA
>Ga0100378_1003144_pt1 | contig 15989 bp, 15 predicted proteins | sample CryGeymeta201502_FD_81535 | JGI IMG/M metagenome (GOLD analysis project Ga0100378, IMG submission 81535) | Groundwater microbial communities from Crystal Geyser aquifers in Utah, USA - Crystal Geyser metaG 2015-02 | ecosystem: Environmental > Aquatic > Deep subsurface > Groundwater | place: USA...
GATATAGCTTGTCAGATTTAGAACTAATAACAACCCTTGACGGGAGACCTCTTGCTATTGTTAAGAAAAACGATAAGCAACCAGTGGCAACTATAGATTATCTCGCTGGTACAACGGCATTAGAAAGCATAACCATATTTAATCACAATAAAGATGTAATAAGCCTAGATCAGGCAACTAAAAAATATGCAGAAAACACAGAAACTCTGGCTATTCTTGAATCAGTCCCAGATAGTATGACGAAAGTCGTTGAGACAGAAGCTGGACCAGAATTAACTATCGAAAAAGTTCTTAATCCCAGAATGCAAGAAGTAAGCGGCAGAATCATAGTACTTAATGAAATAGGAGAAGAAGTGTTTGAGTACACAAGATTCGGCTGGGCACAAAGACAGTTCTCATCTCAATATGTCGATATCAACCTCGATCTTGATGCAATGAATGATGAGGCGGGAGTGAGAGCAAAAGAATACGGCTTGGTGGGAGGAATGACCTTAGTAGCTGGGATAAGACCATACACAGCAGGTGATGCAAGCAAATTCTATCCAATAGACGCCAGTCTTGATAAATGGGCTTCAGGAGGAATAGAAGGGGGTAAAGTTAAAAAGCATCCCCTAATTGAGGATGAGTTATCTTCAACACAAATACTTGACGCTCTATACTTCCAGATAATAACAATGATCACATACGACACAGAGAGCCCAACCGAAGTCCAACTGCTTTCGATCAAGAAAAGAATTGAAAATGGAGAAAAAATTATCATAAGAACCACGCCGGGAGATACCAAAGGAGACTGGGATGTAACTCAGGGCATGGAAATACATGTCGGAGCATATCCGGAAGGTGAACAAAAATGGTTCGGTGAGACCGCAACTTCTCAGACTATTTCAACCTTAGCAACTCCCTCCTGGTTCATTGACAAGGGGAGACTAATTCTATCTTTAGTAAATCTAAGGTCGGGAGGCATTTTCTGGCTAGAGAAAGAGATGGAAATTTCTTGTAATAGTTTTCTCACGGATCTAGCAGTTAGCCACAGTGTGTCTACAGTAGAGCAAGGCATAGTAAACTTCGTTGGACCATGGGAAGTACTATTCGGATCAGAAAATGGATCACTAAGAGGTGTAGCGGCTTCATATACTGTTCCCCTTGGTGGGGAAGATTTGAAAAAATCTCCTTAATTAAACATTGGTTCTAAACGACGGTGTTCAGTTGTCAGTAAAAAACTGCTACAATAATTTCGTGAACTCACCCAGTCAAAAGACAATTTTCATTTTTTGTTTGATAGTGATCGGACTTGTTTCTGCCATATTTGCAAGTCGAAAAATTGGCACTCCAAAAGAAAAACAAATAAGTTTCATCAACAATTCCAATTCATTTTCTATCAGAGAGAACAAAGATGTAAAACCTGACAATATTATGTCTTCACTAGCAAGCGTTGGAATAGATACATACGATCAAGAGATCATTATAATGAATAAGATAGATAGTCCTTTGGTGTTCGAAATTTCTGATGCTGACAAATCTCCTCTTTATGGAGCAGCACTTCCAAAGGTGGACCAAGACAGCAAAAAAATCACTATGAAAGTGTATTTACCTGAAAATAATAGAGAGTATTTTGTTTATAAACTATCTGAAAGCTATCTATACTCACTGGTGATGGCTTCGAAAGTGATACTGAACCCCAGACCAACAATAAATATCGGAGAGCTTAATCAAACAGTCAAGGTGCTGATGGATCAGTATGAAGAAAGTGGAAATTACCCAGTTATTGTCAAATGAAAAGAATATTATCAATCTCATTTTTTGTACTGTCTTTTCTTATCCTACAATTTAGCTATGTGACATTCGTACAAGCCCAATCCTGTAGTGGAACTGCATATTGCGAAAAAGCAATTTTTGAAAAAACCTGTACTGGTGGCCTGGACAGCGGAGACCCGTGCACATTAAACTCACAGTGCATGTCAAATGTTTGCGACCAACATCAAATTGGAATCAACTCGACCTCAATTGTCTGTGGACCACAGCACTTGCTATCTGTCAGTCCTCCAATTTGCGCTGCGAACTGTGACGCTGGATGGACTCAAATTGCCAATTGTACTTATGTCGCCCCCCCTCCCATTACCTCTGGCTGGAGCTGTGTTTCTGCAGGAAATTGTGCTTGGGTAGCAGGAGGAGACCCAAATACTGACGAAACAACGTGTGAAAATCAACCAGCTTGCAAAGTTCCATCATCTATTCCACCTTCACCAGTCTGTTCCTGTGGGAATGGAATTTTAGAACCTCAATGTGGTGAAACGTGCGACGACGGCAATAGAGTGGACGATGATGGCTGCCCAAACAGTTGTAAAAACGCGCCATCTAAATGCGCCCAACTTGTTCCTGGCTACTGCGGAAGCGCACAAGTTCCAGGCTCAGGAGGAGCCAGCTGCGGTTTAGACGTGAGCAAAATGTTCAAAATCTATCAGTCTGGTGCTGATCCGACCAACTATGTTTTTGCCACCAATCATTCGGAGAATAACGTAGAATGTCCATATTCGTGGGGTACAAGTCCAGATCCAGCCTATGGTTGGGGTCTTGCGGTGATGCGAGGAAGAATCGAAGACTACTTCCCACCCACGGGATCTGAGCCTGACAATGATACAGTTCAGGCTAACAAAATTGAAATCATTTTGAATGATCAAGGATCGGTTTCGAAGGCCCTTGGATCCCAGCTAGCTTCAGGAGATCCTTTCTTCATTATGCCCAACTGTGCTGCAACCAACACTGGATTTAAGGCAGCATATGATGCAAGTTGTTATAGATCAAATACCGCCCCTCCTCCAGTTAGTAAAACCTGTACAGTAAGCGCCTCAGCGGCCAATGTTCCCCAGGGAGAACCCCTCACTCTCACAATCTCCGGCGGTGCTGACTTTGCTTCTTCAGATGTCGTGAGATTGTATGTAGAAAAAACTGATTTCACAGAGATCAATCCAGCTCCAAACCCAGCTGAATTTCCAAACCCAGCAGCAACAGGTGAAACCAATCCGTACGAATCAGGAGGCAACTATTACTATCAGATCCCAGCTGCAAGATGTAACTCAACGGGACCAGGAACTTGCTCTGGAACCGCCACAATCTCAAGCCTTCCAGCTGGAGTATATAATTTCCACTGCGATGTTCATCATGCAGAGCCTGATACATTAAAATGTTCTGGAAACCCCTACTGCGAAGGCAAGTGGACTACCGACTGTGCTGGCTGGACCTCTTGTTCCAACACCGACAACGTCGGTGTCACCATTGATCCTCCAATTTTGAATATTTCTGGAACTGTATATGAAGGAATAGGCACCGCTGGCATCAGCTACTGCAACGAAGAACCAGGAAAAGAATGGGCTGGGGGGACTGGAATGGATATATCGTTGACTGGCCTTCTGCAAGACCCGAATCCTGTTGGTCCTTATGCTGTCGCTGGCGACACTGGAATCTTTGAAAGTGGCGTTATCCAACCAAATAGCAGCATTGGTACAATCTCACTTAACAATCTTCCAACTGATTACACAATTACTTGTCCAGCAAATGGAGAATATGCCATTGATACCACTAATCTTGCTGCTGATGTGACTGGCGTCAACTTCTTCATCTCCCAAGTCAATTCCCCTTGGTGGCAAGCGCGTGGTGGTCTTATTCACGGAGAGAACAGCATAGTCAGTAATTTGCCATATGTAGATGATCCTCCAACAACTCTGACGGCTCAGTGCCAAACTGCGGGAAGTGGCTGTGTTCCGTATCTTATTACAGCAGATGTTAATGGAGGCGATACTATTACCAGCGGTATTCCAACAGGTGGTGCATTTGACCTTTATACTAGAAACTATCCATCTCAGCTCGATCTCGGAAATGGTGTCACATACGCCTCTGGCCACTCTAACGCAGGGGTCACTCAGACAGGATATGCCCAACTCTCGAGCAGATTTGATCTCACTACAGCAACCGACATTACCCCAAGTCCTGGCAATTCACTAACTAACCAACCAATCTCTGGAGACCTCCAAGTTGATGTCCGCGTTTATAAAATCACTGAGGATGTGAGAATTCTGGATACAGACTGGCAGATAACTGAAGACACGATCATCTTTGTAGATGGGAGTGTTATTTTCGACAGCACGGCTGCAGATCCTGGACCCTTCATTAGGGTTGATTCTGGAGTATTCTTTGCAGTCATCGCTTCTGGAAACATCACCTTTAGCGAGACAATTGGCTACAATATTGCCTCTACTCCAAACATCTACATAACCGATGCTAATTTTCAAGGAATTTATGTAGCTAATGGGACTTTGACGATAGCTAATGACTCAGTCGCAACGAACCAAGATCTGAAATTCGTAGGAGCTGGAAGCTTTGTTGGTCTCACTGGCGTAAGCCTGCCAAGAAACTTCGAGGCGGAGGGGGACAGCGCAACTGGCTTGGCAAATAACAGCGTCCCGACCGAGACATTCATCTTCCGCCCAGACTTTGTTCTAAATACACCTGAACTCATGAAGAAATCGACTTTTACTTGGCAAGAAATCAACGCACTAGATTAGACTACTTAGGACGTCGTGAAAACTACAAAAAACAATTCTGTCTCTGGCTTCACTCTCATTGAGATATTAGCAGCGACTTCTATTCTAGTCATGCTCATGCTGGCGGCGACTTCGATGCTGATGACAACGGTAATGTCTCAAGCACGCGGATCTATTAGAGCACAGGTAAAAGATGAGGGTGCTGCCATCATGCAGAGAATTACTTATAACTTGAGAAATGCTGGTGGGATCACGTCCCAATGCACCACTGGCTCCCATGCAACTTCAATTAATTATAAAAATGGTGATACAACTTATGCCATCGCGTACGCCTCTGAAAAGATAACCCTTGACGGCACTCAGCTTCACACCGACGCTGTTAAGCCAACCAGCTTCACTGTCACTTGCACAGGAGATGACGTCACTGGAGTAAAGTTCATCACCATTGATTTCACTTTAACAAACAAGCAAGAAGGAGAATTTAACTCGGCTGAGAACTCAATCTCAGAAACCTTTTCTTCATCTGTGCAACTCCGAAATTATCAAGCAAATTAGTTCCTGTTGGTGAAGGCTTGTTGAACTATTAGTTTCTCTTCTTCTGTACCTCCATTGCGGCCAGAGCTCCAAGTTACGACAGCATCAACATTAAAAACCTCAGGAGTTCCGGCGGAAGCAGTAGTGTTTGCATCCAAGGTATAAATCATGCCAACCTCACTCAGTTTATTGACTTCTCCAGAAGTGACGTTCTTACATTCAGAGCCAGGATAAACACCTGACACAAAATCTGTCCATTTCATTGTTGCTTGCTCGCGTCTGCACTTCTCAATAAAATCCTTCGCAATTTCATTGGCCACTTGCCTATATCGCGCATCAGCTCTGGTTTCCATAGAGTTAGTAATCATGCTAGCCACAGCGGTGAGCACCAGACCAACCACAACCAGGGCCATCAGCACCTCTATCATGCTAAAACCGGCTTGCTTGTGGGAGCTCAAGTACTTGTTCATTATTATGATGCCTGCCTACTGAATAGACCTGACACTATTCCTATTTCATTTATTGTCACAGTATAAAGCGCTGTATCTCCTGATAGTGAAAACTTAACACTATTATCACTTTTCTCGAAGGGATTCTGTGATTGGAGCTGAAGAGTATAGAACGTATACTCTAAATTCGTGTTTGGGTCTCTGGCTACAGACGTATTCTCATTTAACAAAACAGACTCCACCTCCACAAAGGTACCTCCACACATCTTCTTAAGTTTTGCATCCATAGAGCCAGCTGCGACAGTCACTCGGTAACCCTTAAATTCATCCGTGCCTGAGCAAGGCTCAATCTTAACCCTATTTCGCGCCATGCCATCAGCTTTTTTAAGAATACTCTCAAATCTCTGGCCAGTAGCAACAACATCAACTTTGTTTTGAAATTTAAAGTACGCCACTGCTGCTCCACTAACAAGCATTCCTACAATGGTTGCAATAACCATTAATTCTATTAGAGTAAAGCCGCGGGCAGGGGAGTGTTTCATGGGTTCTTAATATCGTAGAAAGCGCCTGTCGTCTCAAGTGTTGCTCTTAAAGTAAAACCATATTTGTCACACGACTCACAAGAATAGTTTGTTGTTGGTGATCTAGGATCCTTTATATCAGCTGTGCTCAGATATTCCTTATCATACAATTCTTGGACAATTGTGCTAAACCTAAATTCTGAGAGTCCTAAGCTACTTGGATACTGACCAGGATCACCATTGTCAGGATCTTCTCGATTAGCCTTAAACTGCACCATTGCTTGTCTAACTGTCTCTAAATCTGCTTTTCTTTTAGCATCTCTGGCTACCTTACTGGCTCTACTAAAACTAATCAGTCCAGCTACTGTCAAAATAGCGATAATTGATATAGCAACTAAAAGCTCTATTAATGTAAAACCTGTTTTTCTTTTTTTCATAAATGTTCTCCTTAGCTTGTTCATTGTAGATTTTTGATGCATTGATAACCACCGACCGTACCCATGCCAGAGCAATCTGTGGCTGCAGAACTAGAATTTCCCTGACCATTGTCAAGTTTAACGCACACGCAGTAGCTAGTTGTCGTGCAGTTTTTAACAAAGCCAGTATGGTTAGTTTTATCAATTCCAGAGTCAGCTCCTTCCATTGGACTACAATTTGAAACGCTTGTGTACACCAAATCATTCGTCGCATAATACTGCTCATACGCCGACTGCAACGCCTTCAGATCTGAGATTTTGGCGCTATTTTTCGCTTTCCTCTGGGCATCAGTGAATGAGACTAAACCGACGACGACTAGAATGGCAATAATTGAGATCACGACTAGAAGCTCAATGAGCGTGAAGCCCTTGCGATTTCTGAAAGATAAATTTGACATCATTAACTCCTACTGTCCTCTTACTATTACGGTCATGGTACTAATGGAGAGTGGGGCAGAGGTGACTCCCCAAGCATCGGTGAGTGAGATTTCGACTTTGTATCGGCATTCTGAGCTTAGACACTTATAAGTATGCGCGGTCGTGCCACTTTCTCCCTGAAGCTCCATATGTTCGCCGTCACCAAAATCAATCCAGGCGGTGAGACTTGGATCTTGGCCTGCGTCAGCAACATAGCTCCAGGTAACGGCAACACCCGCGGGAACGGAAACAGTTCTAGAGCGTGGATCTAAAATTGGTTGGGTGTTAAACGATAAAAGTACGGGCCTTCTTGTGCAGCTTCTATAGCAGGAGGTAGTGCAGCCAGTGGCGCCCTCAAGCTTCTCACCGACACCTAGATCGGTCTGTTCATTACAACACTGAAAACCGTAGCCAGAGCATGTCGAGACGGGTGATTTACCCAAGTCTGTCTCATCAGAATTCATAGTTAGAACTCCATTCTCTAAGATCACTTGTTTTTGAATAATCAAGAAATCTGGAAGATAACCAATGAGTGATTTAAGAATCTCAAACTCTTTTGCAAAGACTGTCAGAGTTACGCCGCTTTTTTCAGCACCAAGAATCAAACCTGCAGAACCAGGTACTTTTGACACAAAAACAGGCAGGGTGTAGCGCTCGACAATAATCGGGTCAGCACTGAAGCCATCACAGAGAATTTCCGCCATGTACTCCGTATTTGATAAAAATCGCATCTGTGGCTCGGGCGTTAAAGTCACGTTCACGTCGGAGCCAACCTCTTGCTGACATTGTCTAAGATATTGTGGACCTCTGCCGGAACGTTGGAGTGATTTTGTCGCTTGGATCAATGAATATGAACCCCACCACAAAAGAGCGCTTCTAGCTGCGAACAAGGCACCAATGCTTAGAAGAGCAAGAACAAGAAAAGTAGTAAGTATTGTCCGTAAGACCCGCATAGCACCCTAAACCACCACGAAGCGTGAGGCTTATATCAGTGTAACATACCAGGCCACTAGCGCATCTCCCCAGATGAGACTCAGGACTGTTCCCAGGATGAGAAATGGTCCAAAGGGGATGGGTTTGCCGAAGGCGGCTTTTCCAAGAACAACCATGAGGATGCCAACGACAGAGCCGACGATGGTCGAAAGAAAAATTCCAACCCAGAGGCTTGGCCAACCCATCAGTAAGGCGAGGGGAGCCATTAACTTCACATCGCCAAAGCCGAAGCCTTTGCCCTTGGTGAAGTACCAGAGACTGTAGAAAAAGGCGACGCTGAGGACCATACCCGCGATGGTCCAGAAGAAGTCTTGCGGCCTCATAATTCCCGCCAAAACTAGGCTGACTCTATAGATTAGTGCAAGGACAAGGAGGGCTATGGTGGCACTATCTGGAATCAACATGTATTTGTAGTCAAAGACAACAATGATGAGCAGAAGAATGCCGACTAGGAGCCAGAATAGTGGCTGAAGGATTGTGAAGGGCTGCTGTGAAAGTTGGAAAAATAAGAAGCCGACTGCATACCACCAGAGGAAAAGTGTGCCCATCATGCTTTCGACAACGACGTGAGAGATAGAGAGGGGAGCGGAGCAGTGACGACATTTTCCTCTTAAAAGGATAAATGAAAAGATAGGAATGTTTTCAAACCAGGAAAGTTGGTGTGAGCAAGACTCACATTTTGATCGACCTCTGACCCATTGCTCACCCGTCTGGGTGCGATAGATAACTAGATTGAGGAAGCTACCAATGGCAGCGCCGAAAAAGAAAAGGGTGGCGCCGATGATGAGAATGAGAGGTGAAAACATTGACTCGATTATAACGAATCGTCGTTTTTATTTCTGGCGTACTCTATGAAGGCTTCATCGTAGTTCTGTCTGTATAGTTGATTTCCAGGTTCCAGCTCAACCGCCAGGCCGAGGTGGAACAGGGAGTCTTCGTAGTCTTTGGAGAGCAAGTAAAGATAACCGATGGCATTATGAGCTTTGGAGTGATCTGGATAGAGATCAATGGCATGCTGGAACTGGACGAAAGCTTCTGGAACTTTACCTTCTTGTTCGGCGAGTTTTAGACCAAGATTAAAGTGAGCTCTGGGCAGCTGAGGGTATTTATTAACCACGTCTTGCCACATCAGGACTTCAGAACTCCAAACAATATTTCTCTGATAACTGATAAATGAGAGTGCGCCAATGATGGCTGAGAGGAGTATTAAACGCAAAGTTAGGCCATTTTTTATGCGCACAAATAGGGTGGACATACCAAGTCCGAATAGAAGGCTAACGCCAACTAGCGGTAAGTACATGCGATGTTCGAACATCACGTCTTTAATCGGCATGAATGATGACTCTACTGACAGAGCAATGAATATCCACATAATCGCAAAAGAAATCAAAGGTTGGGTTTTCCTGACCGAGTGAGCCAGTTTAAGTAGTGCGGCAATTAGAACAAAACCGATGATAAAGCGGGGCTCCAAAACCGAATGAACCAGAGGCACATAGTGATCCAAGCTGAGATTTATTGGCAGCAGGGTGAGGCGAAAATACTGGGTAATGACAACAGCTTGAGTCATAAGATAGTTCGTGGGCGTAAGATACTCACCAATAGGTGTCCTCTGATTGGTGGTGTGAAAAACAATTGTTGGCCATTTTAGAATTACTAACCAAATACCTGATGCCAAGACCCCAAGAAAGACTAAAAACAAACTTGTCTTCTCTTGAATAAATTCTTTAATGCTGATTTTTTTCCAGAAGAAAAGTAGATAAACCGAGACCAGTGCCGCGGGCAGGGAGAATGTGTTTTCCTTGCTCAAGAAAGCGGCGAGAGACGAGAAAACCAAGAGAGATCCCCATAAAAGTTTTTGGACTTTTGATTTTGATTGATTAACTCTAATAAAGAAGTAGGTGGAATATATATAAAAAAGTCCAGCTAGTATCGTGACTCTTTGGATAATGTAATTGACTGGCTGTGTCTGAAGCGGGTGGACAGCAAACAAAAGACTAGCGGCAAGAGGAATAAACCAGAGCTGTTCTTTCGAGAATTTCTTGCGAAACTCAGTTAGTGAAATTAGCCTCTCAGTTAGCAGAAAAACACCTATGGACGCAATTGCATGCAGGCCGATATTTATAATATGAAAACCAGGTAGCCAGTCGCCGTGTGCTAAATCACCTAGTATGAAACTGTAAAATCCAATTGGTCTGCCACTACCACCAGCGAAAATTTGTTTTATTGCAAAAGGAGAAACTGTGCTGGCGCTGCTTATAAAACTTATTCCATCGTCAAATTGAAAAACATTACTTAGCGAGTTGGAGAAAGTAGCGACAACTACCACAAGCAAAAGGAGCATAGATATGCTCCTTTGCCAATTTTTAACAAATTGCTTGACATTAATCACTAGTTATACGATCTTATGGCAGGCAGTAGTAGTATGGATCCGCACAAGCGTTAGTAGTAGGAAAGTCGTCTGGCAGTGCACCATACTCACTATTTGCATCATTCGCACATCTACCCTCAGCTTTTACATTGAATGCATCCGAGAGTGGATTGAAGCACACGTAGGTAGAGTCTCCATCATTTGGTCCATGATAAATCATCAATGTGTTGTATTTTGATGCGCTAATTCTCGAAACAAAAGAAGTTTTCACTTCATTACTACTTTCACAACCAGTGATAGCTGGCGAAGACTGGGTGCTTCCAAGCCTAGTCAAAACAGCACATCCACTCACATCTTCAACCTGCCAACTTGAATTTTCAACTGATCCCCAAGCGACTGGTACCGCAGATGCAGAGTTGCCTTGCCATGGGAATAATCCCTGAAAGGCTTGATATCTATCAATTGCACTAATCAGCTGCTCCGCATCTGACTGACTTCCAGTATCTCGACCACGATTAATCTGTTCAACAGGATTAATAGCAGAAAGCACAGCCACAGCTAAAATACCGAGAATAGAAATAACGATCAGAAGTTCGATCATGGTAAAACCGGCCGATCGTAAGCCTGAAATTGTGAGTGAGCGGAGTTTGTTCATAATTACCTTTTGTCTGGAAGTACCCAGTTAGTGTTAACTCTATACTAATTCTTGTACTCGATGCAAGTGGCAATTCTTTTTATTCATTAGAACTGACTGGTTAAGCTATAGATTGGCATAATAATAGCTATTACCATGGCGCCAACTGCAATTCCCAAAACGATCATGATCATTGGTTCCATGGCAGCGGTGAGATTTTTGACTGCTTGTTCGCTTTCTTGCTGAAAATAAGTAGCCAATTTATCAAGAATTTCATCGAGCTTTCCGGTTTCTTCTCCGACTGATACCATTTGACTTAAGATTGGTGGAAATTCTTCATGATTCTCAAGTCCTTGAGACATAGGGGCTCCTTTCTCAACCTGAGCCTTAACATCTTCCAGAGCTGTTCTATAAACCATGTTGGTGACACCCTTGGTCACAATCTCAAGAGCTGTTAAAAGCGACACGCCAGCATTTAATAGTAGTCCCAACGTACGAGCGAATTCTGTCAAAACAATCTTGGTCACCAGGACGCCGAAAATTGGAATGCGCAACTGAAGCCTGTGCCATCGTAGCTTGCCGAAATCGGTTTTGAGCCAATTCTTAATAAGAACCGTACCGCCGACTGATGCAGCAAGAACTACCCACCAGAAGTGAACAAAAAAGTCTGAGATACCAATGAGAATCTTAGTAGCCATCGGCAGATCTGCGCCAAAGTCCACATACATGGCAGTAAGCTTTGGAATAACAAATATGGCCATGATGATGCCAACAATAACCATGGCAATTAACACAATCATTGGATAAATCATCGCTCCACGAGTTTTTGAGCGAAACTCCTTGGATTTTTCCATGTTGTCGGCCAGTCTCTCTAAAATTTGATCAAGAACTCCGCCAAACTCTCCGGCTCTGACTAGCTGTACATAAAGATTATCAAAGACTGAGTCGTGTTTTTCTAAGGCATCAGCAAAAGTCAGACCTCCCTCTATTTCCTCAAGTATGGTCGCTACCAGCTTCGACATCTCCGGCTTGCTCTGACGCACAAGAATCGAGAGGGCAGAGGCGAGTGGCAAACCAGCCGAGATCATCGTCGAAAGTTGGCGAGTAAAATTCACAATATCATTACTGCTGACACCGCCAATCATGGCTTTGATAAAACCAAGTGGGTCGTCGGTGAGGGGCCGCAAGTGGACCACGAGCAAATTTCTCTCCTTCAGAACTTCTGCGGCCTGGTGAATAGTCCGAGCCTCGACCGTGCCCTTAAGATTCTCTCCAAATTTGTTTTTAACTTTATATGTGAAATATGGCATTTATTTTATTTTCCAAGTAATCTAAGCATTTCCTTTGGTCTAAACGCATGTGTAAGCGCAGTCTCTTCGCTAATCACACCCTGCTGGATAAGCTGAAGCAAGTGATTTTCGAAAAGCATCATGCCTGATTCGCTACCAGTCTGAATCACGGAGTCAATCTGGAAAGCCTTACCTTCGCGAATTAGATTCCTAATCGCTGAATTTCCGATCATGATCTCAAGAGCCGCGCGACGACCACCTCCCTGAGCTACCAAGAGGCGTTGTGACACAATCGCTTTAATCGTAGCCGCCAGTTGTTGTCGAACTTGACCTTGCTGAGCTGCCGGAAAAACGTCGATAATACGATCAATTGTCTCTGGAGCCGTAGCGGTGTGAAGGGTCGCAAAAACAAGATGGCCTGTTTCGGCAATAGTAATAGCTGACGAAATTGTCTCAAAATCTCGCATTTCACCGATGAGCACTACGTCTGGATCTTGACGCAAAACTGAACGCAAAGCGACTTGCCAGCTATTAGTATCATGATTAATTTCTCTTTGGGTAAAAATTGATTTAGCTGGTTTGTACTTAAACTCAATTGGGTCTTCAATGGTAATGATGTGCTCGGCTCGAGTCTGGTTAATGAGATCGATCATAGCTGCGAGAGTTGTCGATTTTCCTTCACCCGTAGGACCAGTAAGAAGCACCAGGCCCTGCTTGTACTCAGAAAATTCTTTGAGAATGGGAGGCAAATTCAATTCTTCTAAACTGCGAATTGAGTCTGGAATAAGCCTCATCGCGGCGCCCATAGAGCCAACTGCATGAAAAACATTGACGCGAAATCTACCCTTGTCCTGAAATTGATAACCGAAATCAATTTCTTTATTTACTCTGACATAATCTTTTTGCTCTTGGGTCAAGATTGGAGTGATGAGTTTTTCCATCATCTCATCTGAAAGAATTGGCGCCCCCTCGACTATGGTTAGAACACTATCTATACGAAGAATTGGTGGCTGCCCGACATTCAAGTGAATATCAGAACCACCCTTATCGACTACCGACTGCATAATGTCATGAATATTCATAATTTCTCCATATTAAATCTCAGCTACACGCTTCACTTCTTCAATTGTGCTCATTCCTTCAAGAACTTTCAAGTAGCCGTCCTGTTTCATCAGGAGGGAACCTTCTGAAATCGCTACATCTTCTAGTTCACTAGCTGGTCTTTCTTGCAAAATTAGCTTGGCAACTGCCTCACTAACATTCATAACTTCAAAAATAGCCACCCGACCCTTAAACTCGGGTTCATTCTGTGGGCGATCAGACTTTGGCCTCGAGAGTTTTAGGTTCTGAGGATCTTGATTTCGCTCTTTACACCAGCGGTCAAAGTTTGGACCAAGCACTTTCTTCATGTCATCAACGACTTCTTTTTCTGGCGTGTAAGTCTCTTTATAACCTGGATTTATTAAGCGGATAACTCTTTGGGCGGCTACAAGCGTCATCGAAGAAGCTAAAAGAAATGGCTCCGCTCCCATGTCTAAAAGGCGGGGGAGAGCACCAGCCGCTGAAGAGGTGTGAAGGGTAGCGAAAACCAAATGTCCCGTAAGAGATGCTTGGATGGCAAGCTCGGCAGTTTCGCTATCACGAATTTCTCCAACCATAATAATGTTCGGATCTTGACGCAAGAAAGAGCGCAATCCTGAGGCAAAACTCAAACCAGCCTTAGGATTAATTTGGACCTGGTTTACTCCCGGCATCTCGTACTCTACGGGATCTTCCAAAGTCATGATGTTGACCTTGGGCGTGTTGATCGTATTGAGAACAGAGTAAAGCGTGGTCGTTTTTCCTGAACCCGTAGGACCCGTCACCAGCACAATGCCATGAGGAACCTTTATGGCTCTCTGGAGCATCGTGAGCGCCAGACCAGTCAAACCCAATTCTTGCAGAGTCGGAACTGTGCGATTTTTTTGCAAAAGCCGCATGACAATTTTCTCGCCATTGATGGTCGGCAGAGTAGAGACGCGAAGATCAATGTTCTGACCCTGGCTCTGAAAATTAAAACGACCATCTTGAGGAATGCGCTTCTCATCAATCTTAAGCTTACTAAGAATTTTGATGCGCGATACCACGGCTTCATGAACCGAAGCGGGCAAGACTAATTTTTCATTCAAAATACCATCGATACGATAACGAATGCGGGTGCGATCTTCCTGGGGCTCAATATGGACGTCTGAGGCCCTTGCCTTGATAGCAAATGCCAGGATAGTTTCGACAATTTTGGTGATTGGCGCCTGCTTAATCGTTTTTCCCTGCAATTCCGAGAGATCTCGTTTTTGGATCTCGGCCTCAGATTGTTGGGTGGTTTGCTCGAGAGCCGCGCCTACTTCACCTGACAAAGTTTGTGAGTAGTACTCGGCGAGTTTTTGCTCGAGGACTGTTGGGATCGCATAGTACGCTTCGATCTTCAGACCGGTTTTTTGTTGAGCAAAGTCGATTGCGGAAAGATCCAGAGGATCAAGCATGGCGACTTTGAGAAGACCATGTTCCTTCTCAAGAGCAAAAGGGAGCATTTTATAATGCCTGGCAGATCCCTCCGGGAGCTGATTAATCGCTTCTGGAAAAACACCAATCTCGTTTAGATTTATGTATGGGACTTTATTAAAGATCGCCTTCGCCTCTGTGAAATCCTGTTCCGTAACTAAATTACGCTCTACGATCAGCTGCTCAACAGTTTTGCCTGTACTGATATTCTCCACTAAAATGGTGTTGGCCATGTCCTGATCTAAGTGACCTTGGGCAACAAGAACATCCAAGAGGTTGTTATAATTGGTCGAAGTGAACTGAGAATCGCTGGTGATCTGGGCAGATGCAGGCATAAAAATAACTAATAATATCTGACTTTACTATAGAGGAAGAACGTTTTTCGAGCAATGACAACCTACCTAACCAGCCAAATTTGGGCTTTCCCAAATCCGATCAATATTCAAGCCGACGTCTGCAAAGCTAGCAGAGATATTTTCCCCACCGAATTTATCACAGCTAACTCTTCTCACGTACTCTGGATCAACCTAGAACTTGCCACCATTGGCATCGAGGCCGTGAGAGTCCTTCAGGCAGAATTAAGTTTTAGTGGATCAGAAAATCACACCCGCTATGCCGTCATCCTTCAAGCAGACCAACTCACCGAGCAAGCACAACACGCACTCCTGAAACTATTGGAAGAACCAGGCGAATACACTCAGATAATTTTGGCCACTTCTAAGCCGCAAAGACTTTTAGCCACAATTCGCTCGAGATGTATTGAGCAAGTTTTTTCTAATGATCAAGGAGGTCTGGCAAACTCACACCAACATGAGAAAGCATTAGAAATGTTCGATTCCTGGCTTGGATTAAGACTGAGTGAGGCGGTCACCGCAGCAGAACAATTCAAAAAAAGAGATCAGGCCAAGGAGGCTCTTGAAAACGTCTGCCGAGCTCTTCGTCTCGACCGCATGCCAAAGTCAACTGGCTCTACACTTCACTCAACACATGGCCAACTGCAATTGTGTTTAGACGCTCTAGAACTGCTTGGTAAAAACATAAATCCGCAGCTTTTAATGGAGGACTTACTTTTTAGTCTGAACAATCTCGACGAGAATTAGCTGGACTCGCAAGGGCTGGTATGATATACCATTGGCTCTACTTGAAATCAAAATATGGCAACAAAAGTAACTAACGCATATCAGGCTAAAGACATCAAGGTTCTTGAAGGTCTCGAGCCAGTGCGCAAAAGA
>Ga0100378_1003153_pt1 | contig 15970 bp, 16 predicted proteins | sample CryGeymeta201502_FD_81535 | JGI IMG/M metagenome (GOLD analysis project Ga0100378, IMG submission 81535) | Groundwater microbial communities from Crystal Geyser aquifers in Utah, USA - Crystal Geyser metaG 2015-02 | ecosystem: Environmental > Aquatic > Deep subsurface > Groundwater | place: USA...
AACTCATGGAACACTTAATATGGTACAATACAAAGAGAATACACCAATCTTTGGGTAATATTTCACCCATTGATTATTTAATAAAAACTGTTCCGGAGTCTCAAATGTGCGTGACGCGTACACCCGCTTGACTTATAAGCTAATTTTTGGTAAAACATGAAACACTAAATTTACTTTTGAGAAGAAATCCGATTAAGAAGAGGTCATTTTGAGAGTTATAAAAAGAAATATATTCTTTAAGATTATCCTAGGTGTCTGGTTTGTTTTAACCGGTTTTTTAATATACGTTAATTTTCCTTTGATATCTGCTAATTTAAATTATTATTTTGGTAAGGATCAGCAAAGCGGACAAAAAGTTACACAGAACAAGAATAACGGTACGCAAAGTAATAATAAAAAAGATAACAATCAATCTAAAGTAGAGCCATCTAAAGTTTTAGAGAATAAGATAATTATTCCTAAGATTAATGTTGATGCTCCTCTTGCAGAAGCGGCCAGTAACAAAGAACAGGATATGCTTCTAGCATTACAGGGCGGAGTAGTTTTTTATCCTACTAATTCTAGGCCAGGGGAAAAAGGCAATGTTTTTGTGGTGGGGCATAGCTCAAATTATCGATGGGCGAAGGGTGATTATAATTATGTTTTTTCTATTTTAAATAAGATTAGTGAAAGTGATCTAATAACTATTTATTATAACGGTACTAAATATGTTTATAAAGTTTTTGAAGTTATTGTAGTTTCACCCAAAGAAGTAAGTGTTTTAAATCAAACCAAAGATTCTATAATTTCGGTTATGACCTGTGATCCTCCTGGTACTGCATGGAAGAGGCGAATAGTAAAAGGTATCCAGATTGAACCGGACCCAAACAAAAATAAAGATATTAATAGTAATACAACTAAAAGTAATGGTCAGTTAGTCGGCAATTAATCTACTCTACAAGCTTCATAACTTTAATATTTTTAAATTTATCTTTTTGTTCTATGAATATTAAGGATTTTCCAAGCTTGGTAGCCGTAAATTTATCAGGGCCAGCTGAATCAGTAAGAGTTATTGGATTATCGCCATCAATCTCGATAAAGTTTATCTCTTTATCGGTTCTGAATAATATGTGTTTATAATCATAGAACCATATCATGTCGTTTATTATTCCTGATAGCCGCGTAGTGATTCTGTTTTTTGGTTCGTCCGGATTATCAGATTCAAAAGTATAAACATTTATTTCTTTATCTGTTCTGTATACGATTTGCTTATCGTCTTTTGTCCAAATCACATCTTTTATGTTAGAGCTTATTTTTTGTTTTTCACCCTTCTCCAGATTAAAGAGATTATTATCTGAACTTATTGTATATGCGAATCTTTCTTTTTCTCCAGGGAAGAGGTGGATATTTTTGTCTTTTTCTGTAGTCAATTTATCCTTTACTCTGAAATCAAAATCAGACTGCCATATTTCTTGTTCATTAGAATTATTTTTAATAAAAAAAACATGATTTTGGTTTTGATTAAAATCTAGTATCTTTTCTTCTTTTGCAGTACGGCTGTTTTGAGATACAGTATATAGATTTAAATCAGATAGAATAAAAACTGAATTATCAGAATTAGCGATAAACTCTATTTTTGATATATTATTAGGAAATTCTAAATCGTATACTTTTTCGTTAATTATAAGCTTATATTTTTTATCATTACCGTTACTTATTTTAAGTAGCAGATTTTTGCTGTTATAGCTCCATTCTTGTATTTCTACGTTTTCATTCGCCTGTTCTGATGTATAAATTTTCTTTTGTTCATTATTCTTCAGGCTAGCTGACCAGACATTATTTTTTAAATCCACGAATGCCGTTTTAGTATAATCCGGAGAAATCGCATAATTTTTAATCCCATCTGTTGTTATGGAATTTGTGCTTCTATTTTTTGGGATTAAGAATATATATTCCAACCATGTTACGATACTTGATTTTATGCTAAATTGTTTCTCCCATGTTATATAACCTTCTTTCTCAACTCTGAGGACGTGATCCCCTGGATATACTGATATATTTAAGGGAGCCTTATTTTTTTTAAATTTATCATCAAGATATATATCGACATTTTTGGGAACGCTTCTGATTAGAACCATCCCTAATTTTTTAAATGAACGAGATTTACTATCAAAAAAATATCCTTGACTAGAGAGGATAATAAAGAAAGCAATAATAGTAAATACCACAAAAGATATTATGTAGAGAATTAATCTTTTTTTGACAATCATATATAGATTATATAATACAACTTAATATAAATGAATTCTTATGACTCTATATTCAAAGCAACCCCCGTTAGAGGCCTCTGACAATTTTAGGAAAATTTATTTTATAATTAATGAAAAAAGAAAAATGTTTGTAACTGGGTAAGCGGTGCCATCATTTACAAAGAGCGGATTTTTAACGGGGTAAATAAGGGTTGAAAATGATAAGCTAAAAGCTTAAAATACCAATACTTGTAAGAAGAAGGAAAAATGGAAAAGTTTAAGATTATCGGGGGCACACATCTAAGAGGAAAGGTAACCGTATCAGGATCAAAAAATGCTGTCTTGCCGATTATTGCAGCAACAATAATACACCCAGCTGTTTACAAACTTTCAAATGTACCAGAAATAGATGACGTTAAGATTATGCTTAAGATTATGCGTAAAATGGGTGCAGAAATAAAAAAAGTGAGAAAGAATGTTTTTGAAATTAATACCAAAAAAATATCAAGTTATGAGCCGGACTATAAGCTAGTAAGAAATATAAGAGCCTCTGTTTTATTTATAGGGCCATTATTAGCAAGGTTTGGTAAAGTAAAGATTGCCCAACCAGGGGGTTGTTTTATCGGTTCAAGGCCATTAACAACACACTTTACGGCTTTTGAAAAATTAGGTGTGTCAATTGAAGAAGAAGGCGGTTACTATATTCTTAGTGCAAAAAGAATGAAGACAAATAAGAAGGTCGTGTTAGGCGAAATCAGTGTGACCGCAACTGAAAATATTTTGATGGCTGCCTCAAAAATAAATTTTACCAAAATACGCTTAGCTGCTTCTGAGCCCCATGTTGAGGATTTATGTAATTTTTTAATTAAAATAGGTGTTACGATTGAGGGAATTAACACTCATAATCTTAAAGTTTATGGGAATAGAAATTTTAAATCATATATTGAGCATAGAATCATTCCAGACCAAATTGAAGCCGGCACTTTAGCTATTGCAGCAGCAGTTAGTAGGGGCAATGTTGAAATAAACGATTTTATAAGCGATCATAACGATATTCTTTTAAATAAATTTGAAGAAATTGGGATTAATTTTGAAGCCAGGGATAAAAAATTATTCATAAAACCATCCACGGTTTTAAAGGCAGTTAATATCAGAACTGATATATATCCCGGTTTCCCGACAGATTTACAAGCGCCTATGGCCGTTCTTTTAACTCAAGCAGAAGGTACGTCTGAAATTAATGAAACTATGTTTGAAAGCCGCTTTGGGTATATGCAAGAACTCAAGAAAATGGGTGCAGACGTTGTTATATCTGGCGTACATCACGCTCTGGTTACAGGGTCTGTGCCTTTATACGGTACAAAAATATCATCGTTTGATCTCAGGGCTGGCGCAACCTTGATTATTGCTTCACTCATAGCGGAAGGAGAGAGTGAAATTGATAATATTCACCTTATTGATAGGGGATATGAGAATATTGAGAAGAAGCTTAATAGTTTGGGTGCTAAAATTGAAAGAGTCATACATTAAAGAATGCTAAAACGTAATTTTAAATTTGTGTTATAATATTCTATTGGAGAAAATATGTTAAGTAGAAGAATTGGAATAGATCTAGGTACAGCAAATGTACTAGTTAGTGTGGGGAAAAGAGGCATCATAATAAATGAGCCTTCTGTTGTTGCTGTATCCACAATCGATAATAAAGTAATGGCAGTTGGTGTTGAGGCTAAGGAAATGCTTGGGAAAACTCCAGACACAATAGTTGCTTCTAGGCCGTTAAAGGACGGGGTTATAGCTGACTATAGAATTACTGAAGCGATGATTAGGTATTTTATTAATAAGACAGCTGGAAGTTTTAGACTATTTAGACCGGAAGTAATGATTTCAGTTCCTGCAGGCGTTACTTCTACAGAAAGAAGGGCGGTTGTTGACGCAACAATGCAGGCAGGTGCTAAAGCTACGTATATTATAAAAGAACCACTCGCAGCGGCTATTGGAGCAGATATACCAATCGCCAATCCGGCAGGCAACATGATTATAGATATTGGCGGAGGTACATCTGAAGTGGCCGTTATATCTTTGGGTGGTATAGTAACCGCAAATTCAGTGAGAGTTGGCGGGAATAAAATAGATGCTGCAATAAGAGAATTCATTCGGAGAAAGTATGGTTTAGCTATAGGTGATAGGACTGCTGAGGAAATTAAAATAAAAATTGGAAGTGCTTTGTCTTTAGAAAATGTGCCCACAATGGAAATTAGAGGTCGTGATATTATTGCGGGTTTGCCGAGGATTATTACAATTAATGGTAATGAAATTACAGAAGCTATAAAAGATGAATTGGATCAAATCATAGCCGCAGTTAAAGCTGTTTTAGTTAAGACACCGCCAGAACTTTCATCTGATGTTATAGATCAGGGTATGGTTCTAAGCGGAGGTGGGGCGTTATTAAATAATCTTGATAAGCTTCTTACAAAAGCAACTGGAGTTCCTTGTTACGTCGCTGATAATCCTTTATTTTGCGTTGCCAAAGGAACTTATATTGCTTTAGAAAATTTAGATGACTACAAAAGAAGTTTGGGCGAATCTTAAGGATAGTGATAAGCTTTTATATAATTTTATAACGGCATTCATATTCGTAATATCATACGCTTTATTAGTAGGATATTTTTTTAACAAATCCTATATTTTATTTTTTTTATTTTTCTCTATATTTTTTTATTTTTCTTTTTTAATTTTTAAAAATCCCAAAATTGGGATTATTGCTCTTATCATATTTCTTCCTTTGCATGCTTTTTATTTTAGCTATTTTTTTTCTATTTTCAGTTTGAATGTTCAATCATCGTTTTTCTTAGCTTTATGGAAAGAGGTGATTTTTTTAATATTAGTTTGTGCTTTAACATTTAAATTTTTTAGAAAAGAAATTAAAAAACCTAAGTTAATTTTTGCAGATAAATTAATTATCGGTTTATTTATTCTTTCGCTTATTATTTCCTGTAGATCAAATTTGTCTGAGATAATTTGGGGGATTAGATATCAATTTGAGTTTTTTGCTTTTTACTTTGCGGTAAGGTTTTTAAATATTTTTTCAAACACCAAGGACTTGGTGATGAGATCTTTCATATTTATAGGAGTCTTTGTATCATCTTTTGGTTTATTCCAAGCAATTTTATTACCAAAAGATTTTTTAACTAGTTTTGGTTTTAGAAATTATAATGATGGTTGGGTTGCAGGTTTGCCTCCGCTTGCTTATCATCCTGTTTCTCCGCCAAAAATGGATTTAATAAGAATTATTGGAACTTTCTCTGATCCTAATACATTCGGTGCTTATCTGATTATTTTTATTATTTTTCTTGTATCTCTGCTTCTTGTTTATAAGAGGTACAGAGGTTTGATATATTTAGCTTTCTTTCCTTCATTGATATCCCTAATCTATACTTTTTCCAGAAGTGCTTGGATATCATTGGCAGTTGGAATATTAACTTTATTGTTTATTGTTATTCCTAAGAAAATAAGGCTAAAGGCCACTGGAATTTTAATGTTTTTAGTGATTGTCATTGTTTTATTGTTTCCGTCGTTTTTAAAATCAACTTTTTTGACTGATATTATTTTACACGGCGAATATTCACAGACAATATATGGGTCAACCGCTTCTCATTTTGATTCTCTTAAAAGCGGATTAAATTATGTAATAGATAATCCTCTAGGTATGGGGCTGGGAAAGGCTGGTCCGGCATCACAAAGATTTGGGGCCGGAATTATTAGCGAAAATTGGTATTTACAAATAGGGGAAGAGGTTGGTATTTTAGGTATAATATTGTTTATAGGTATTATTCTAAACTTCTTATGGCATTTTTGGCGGTATTTCAGATCTGCAAAAGATTTAAGCATAAAATATTTAAATTTATTCTTATTTGTTTCCTTGATTGCTTTATCTTTTTCTAATTTATTTTTACATACTTGGGCGAGTACTGCGGTATCTTTTACTTTCTGGATATTTACAGGTTTATTAATTTCTTGGGGACAGAATGAAAATAGCAATAGTGCATGATTTTTTAAATTCGTTTGGTGGCGCAGAAAGAGTAACATCTGAAATTTCAGATATATTTAAAGATGCCCCAATTTATACTCTTTTTGCCAACAGTAAAATAACTGATAAATTTTTTAAAGATAAAAAAATAATTACTTCAAGCCTTCAGAAAAAAGCAGAAGCGTTAGGATTTAGACATAAGTATCTTTTACCTTTTATGCCAAGGGCAGTCGAAGAATTTAATCTTTATGATTTTGATATTGTTATTTCTTCATCTTCGGCTTGGGGAAAAGGAGTCATCACAAAACCCGAAACCATCCATATATCTTATTGCCACACTCCTACAAGATTTCTTTGGGTTGATCGGGGTGATTATATAAAGCAGCAAAACCTAGGTTTTATAAAAAATTATTTTGTGAGTAAAATTCTAGATAAAATAAAGATATGGGATAGATTGGCTGCAGATAGAGTTGATTATTGGATAGCAAATTCTTTGGTTACCCAAGATAGGATTAAAAAATATTACAGGAAAGAATCTGTTATAATTTATCCCCCAGTAGATACCGATAAATTTTATATCTCAAATCATAAAAAAGACTTTTTTCTTATAGTTTCAAGGCTATCTCCTTATAAAAATATCAGTTTAGCGGTTGATGTTTTTAATGAACTTGGCTTAGAGCTGGTTGTTATCGGTGAAGGTCCTCAAAAGCAAGAACTAATTGCAAAAGCAAAAGATAATATTAAAATTTTAGGTTTTAAAAGTGATGAAGAAGTTATTAAATATTATCAGGAATGCAGGGCTTTTGTTTTCCCAACATTTAATGAGGATTTTGGTTTAACACCAGTAGAAGCTATGGCATGCGGTAAGCCTGTTATTGCTGCTGGGAAGGGTGGCACAAGAGAAACGATAGTTGAAGATAAAACGGGAATATTTTTTGAAGAACCGACAAAAGAATCGCTAAAAAAGGCAATTAATAAATTTCTTGAAGATGAAAACAGATACAACCAGAACGATATAAGAGAACACGCACTTAAATTCAGTAAGAATGAATTTGATCAAAGAATAAAAGATTTTGTGAAAGATAAATATAATAGTTTAGTTATTTAAGGAAAAGATAATGGAAGAAAAAGTTGATATATTAGGAACTAATATAAATAAAATAAGCCAAAAAGACCTTATAGAAAAAATTTCCGTTATTTTGGATGAAAACAAAAAAAAATTTATTGTTACTGCCAATCCCGAAGGAGTCATAATAGGCGCTAAAGATAAAGATTTTAGGGATATAGTTAACGGTGCTGATTTTGTAACTGCTGATGGTATAGGAATTTTATGGGCAGCAACCTTTTTAAATTATAAGACGGCAAAAAACTTTATTAAATATTTAGAAATACCTTTTTTAGCGTTAGTTTCTTTATTTTTTTTGGTTATTAGGCCTTCATCTGTAAAAAAAATTATTCCTGAAAGAGTTGCTGGTTCTGATCTATTTTGGGAAATGATAAAACTTGCCAAAGAAAATAGCAAATCAATTTTTCTTTTAGGGGGGCAAGAAGGAATAGCAGAAGAAGCAAGTAAAGTAATAAAGGAAAAGTATCCTCAAATTAATATTGCTGGTTTTTATGCAGGCTTCCCAAAAGAGATTGGGATTGTTGAGAGAATAAATAATAATAATACTAATATACTTTTTGTTGCTTGGGGACAGCCAAAACAGGAAAAATGGATCAAGGAGAACTTAAAAGATTTAAATATTAACTTAGCTATTGGTGTTGGTGGTACATTTGATTTTGTTGTTGGTAAAGTAAGAAGATCTCCAATAATTTTACAAAAGATGGGTTTGGAATGGTTGTGGAGATTAATTAAGGAACCCAAAAGAATAAAGCGCATATTTATCGCCGTACCAAAATTTATATATACTGTGATAAACTATAAACTAAAGCATTAAAGGAATATGAATGGAAGTTAGAACAAGAATAGCGCCATCTCCTACAGGGAAACTTCATATAGGAACAGCCAGAACAGCTCTGTTCAATTTATTATTTGCGCGAAAAAACAAAGGAAAATTTTTTCTGCGTTTTGAAGATACTGACATTAAGCGCTCCACGATAGATTCTGAAACAGAAATTATTAATGGATTTAAGTGGCTTGGACTTGAATGGGACGGTGATATCGTAAGACAAATGGATCGACTTGATATTTATAAACAAAAAGCCGAGGAACTTATATCTAAAAAATTGGCATATGAAAAAGACGGTGCTATTTGGCTTGATGCAAAAAAATCAATTGAATATCTAAAAATGGACTATAAGTTATCAGTTGCCAGCAAAGATAATAAGGAAATAAAAAGCTATTTTGTTAAATTTGATAATGAGGATTTGCTAGCCGGTAAAATATCTGGGAATGTTGAGGATCTTGTTATTTTACGTTCGAATGGAATACCGACATATCATTTTGCAGTAGTTATAGATGATGAGGAAATGCATATAACCCATGTAATAAGAGGTACCGATCATTTTTCTAATACTCCTAAGCATATCGTATTACAAAAAATTTTCGGATTTAATGTGCCTGTTTATTTGCACTTACCATTAACACTAAATCCTGAAAGAGGCACAGGCAAGTTATCCAAAAGATCGGGTAGCACTTCAATAGAAGATTTTAAAAAAGAAGGTTATTTGCCGGAAGCATTGATTAATTTTATGGTTTTATTGGGTTGGCATCCTGGTAAGAGCGAACAAGAAATTTTTACCCTTCAGCAGCTTATTTCTGAGTTTTCTGTAGGTCATTTAAGTAAGAGTAATGCGGTTTTTGATATAAACAAATTAGATAATATAAACGGCATATATATTAGAAATATAAATAACAAAGGATTAATTAAAAGATTAAAAGATATTATTAAGCTTCCAAGCGTTCCAGAAGATTATATCGAAAAAGTCTTAACTGTTGTTAAGGATAGGATAAAAAAACTTGTAGATTTTAATGAACTTTCTCTATATTTTTTTAAAGAGCCGGCATACGATCCAAAGATTTTAATTTTCAGGAAAAGTGATAAGGATAAAACCCTGGAAGGTTTGAATGGTGCATTATTATTACTGGAGAATCAAAAGGAGTGGCCAGAAACAGTGCAGGGTTTTGAGGCATTATTGAAGAAAGTGATGGAAGAGAAAAATTTATCGTTTGGTGATGTTTTTTGGCCAATTAGAGTTGCATTATCCGGGAGAGAAGCAAGCCCATCTCCAACAGAACTGCTCTGGGTTTTAGGCAAAGAAGAATCTTTAAAAAGAATCAAAGAAGCGATACAATTACTTACGTAACTTTTATTCGGGGGTCGTCTAGCGGTAGGACAACGGGTTCTGGTCCCGTTAACCGGGGTTCGAATCCCTGCCCCCGAACCAATAGGTTTAATTAGTTTTTATAAAAATATATGTTAAAAGAAACGAAAAATTTCCCAAAACTTAAAAAAGGATGGAAAAAGGGTAAGGGAGATGTAATCTACGAAGACCCTTTGTATGGAAGAATCCAGGCAGTTATACATTGCAAAGATGATGGTCTTGCTAATTATGATTCAATTATTTTTGTAGAACCAACAGGTAGCGGAATTATCATTTTGGTAGATAAAAATATAAGCGAGATTTATCTTCATGTTGAAAAAAGGCCGGTTGTTATGGGTGATAACAAATTTGATATCAAGGCCGGTAATTTAAACGTTAAATTATCAAAGTTGGGGAAGGATAGCATTGAGGTGCCGCGAGGGTTTATTGATAAGCATGATAAAAATTCGCTATCCGGTGCTGTTAGGGAAGCAGAAGAAGAAACAGGTTTTAAGATTTTTAAAAAAGATATTAGAAAAATAGGTGAAATAAATTCAAATACTAGTTATTTTATTTCAAATCTTACAGTTTATATCGCTAAAGTTAGAGATAAGGCTACTTTTAAAAAATTGAGCGATGAAGAGAGCAATAAGATATCTAATGGCAGGTGGTATAGCATAAAAGAAGTTAAGGGTATGATAAGAAAAAATAAAATATTCTGCGCTCTTACTTTAGCCGCTCTAAGTATGGCTTTTTGTAATCTTAAAACGCAAAAATGAATATAAATTGTCGAAAGTAGTTTATTAAAGTTATTTTTTATTTCATGGTTTCTTGCAGCTTTAGTGTTTAACTTATATATTATTGCGCAAAAATAATTTTTATGATAAACTATGTTGATATTTTTGTTATTTGACATTAGTGTTATCCATAGGGGAGAGATGGAAGTGCAGAATCTATTAGATAGTGTATTAGAAGAAAGGCTCTGTAGTATCCTTGATAAATGCGGAGTTGAGATTAATGGTAACAATGATTACGATATATGGGTTTTAGATAATAATTTTTACAGAAAAGTTTTGTTTTCAGGAACTTTAGGATTAGGCGAGGCTTATATGGCCGGTTTATGGGAATGTGAGAGGATTGATAAATTTGTTTCACTTGTTTTATCGGCTGATATAGACAAAGAAATAAGGATAAATCCTTCGGCTTTTATACTGTCGATAATGCCGTGGTTTTTAAATCTCCAATCTGTAAAGAGAGCTTTTAATATTGGTAAAGCGCATTATGATTTTAGCAATGAATTTTTCTCTCAGATGCTTGATAAGCGCATGATATATTCTTGCGGTTTTTGGCACGGAGCAGAAAATTTAGATGAGGCTCAAGAGAATAAATTAGATTTAATATGCCGTAAAATTTATTTAGAGCCTGGAATGAAGATTCTGGATATTGGATGTGGTTGGGGAGGTTTTGCGAAGTTTGCAGCTGAAAAGTATGGTGCAAACGTTGTTGGTATAACTGTGTCTAAAGAGCAAGCCGAATTTGCTAAAATAAATTGCCACGGTCTGCCAGTTGAAATTAGGCTTCAGGATTATCGTAGTTTAGATTATGAGAAGTTTGATAGGATTGTATCTATAGGAATGTTTGAACATGTTGGTCCGAGAAATTATCAAGCCTATATGAAAGCAGTGCACTCTTGTCTTACAGACAATGGCCTTTTTTTACTCCATACTATAGGTGGAAACAAATCCGTTTTTAGCGTTGATCCTTGGATTAACAAATATATTTTTCCCGGAGGAGTTCTTCCTTCCATAAAACAAATAGGTGAATCAATAGAGAAATTTTTTGTTATGGAAGATTGGCATAATTTCGGAACCGATTATGATAAGACGCTAATGGAATGGTATGAAAATTTTGAAAAGACGTGGTCTGATATTAGAAATCAATATGATGAAAAGTTCTACAGGATGTGGAAATATTATTTATTAGTTTGTGCTGGTGCTTTTAGGGCGCGCAATATTCAACTTTGGCAAATTATTCTGTCAAAAAAAATATTCGGAGAATACAAGTCAATTCATTATTAATAAACACTTATCAAAGAGCATTAGCTCTTTTTTTATAATAAAAATCTCACATCACGTTGTAGTAAAAGTTGTTTATATTTATTTTGGGGCTATTAAGGCTTAAGCTTTTTATCAGTTATATAGAATAGATTATTTAGAAAAATATAATAAAGAGAAAAATATGTTAAATAATAAAGATTTTAGGAGTGAAGTTAAAAAGAAAAACTCAAAAATAGATTCAGAAACGCTAAAATATAAATTAGGGGTTATAATATTATTATGAGAATTTTAGTAGTAGAGGACGAACATAAAATAGCCAATGCTATAAAAAAGGGACTTGAGCAGGAATATTTTGCTGTTGACGTGGCTTATAATGGTGATAATGGCTTAGATTGTGCCTTAGCTGATGATTACGATTTGGTAATATTAGATCGCATGATTCCGGGGGAAAGCGATGGAATTAAAATCTTAAAAGAGATGCGAGCTAATAATATACATACCCCTGTTATTTTCGTAACAGCTAAAGATGCTATAAATGATCGTGTTAATGGCCTAAATTCTGGAGCCGATGATTATCTTATAAAGCCTTTTGCATTCGAAGAATTATTGGCAAGAGTCAGAGCACTTCTTAGAAGACCGCAAGATAATTTGGATCCGATATTGAAATATAAGAGTCTAACGCTAGACCCCCAAAATTTTATTGTTAAAAGAAAAGGTAAAGTTATTGAACTTACCACAAAAGAATTCGCCCTCTTAGAATATATAATGAGAAACCAAGGTAGAATTCTTACGAAGGAAAATATTATTTCTCATATTTGGGATTTTGACGCAGATATTCTCCCCAACACAGTTGAGGTGTATATTGGTTATTTAAGAAACAAAATAGATATTCCAAAAGAGCATTCTCTGATAAAAACAAAGAGAGGTTTTGGTTATGTTTTTGGAGAAGAAAAATAATGTTTCATAAGGCCGTTTTAAAAATGACTTTTATTTATTTAACTATCATTATGTTTATTAGTTTATTTTTTAGTTTGAATCTTTATCATATTTCAACCCAAGAGATTGATCGGGGGCTTAGAAGACAGCAATTAATGTTTGAGGGGATTGATAGAGATAATGGATTTATTGGCGCCCCTGAGATACTAAGACAAAGAGATTTTGCGTTTGCCGAAGGTAAAGAGCGCGTATTAAGTCAGCTTATTTATACAAATCTTTTTATCTTAATATTAGTTAAAACCCATTGAAGAATCTCATGAAGTCCAAAGTCGTTTTACTGCTGATGCCTCACACGAGCTTCGTTCGCCACTCTCTGCATTAAAGTCGGAAATCGAAGTAACTCTTAGAGATCCTAATGTATCCAAAGAAGACATGACAAATGTGCTGAGAAGCAATTTAGAAGAAGTTAATAGGTTAGAGTCTTTAACATCTGGGCTTCTGGAGCTTGCCCGCGACGATAATTCTATCCAATGTCAAGAAAAGGTTTCTGTATCAGAATTTATAAATACTGGTATCAAATCTGTTAAGAAAGAAGCTGAAAATAAAGGAATCAAAATTGAGAAAGAAATTCCCGCTGATTATTCTATTTTAGGAAACAAGGAAAAATTGATTGAGGTTATAACAATCTTATTTGAGAATAGTATTAAGTATAGTGATTTTGACAAAGACATTAAAATTATCGCTAAAGAAAAAGGTAATTCTATCGAGATATCCATTCAAGATAGAGGCTACGGTATTCAAGAAAATGACTTACCTCATATTTTTAATAGGTTTTACCGCACCGAATCTTCAAGATCAAAGAATAAAGTTAATGGTTACGGTCTTGGATTATCTATTGCAAAGAAAATTATTGATATGCATCACGGTAATATCGAGGTGCATAGCATATTTGGTCAGGGCTCAATTTTTACCATTAAATTATCAAAAACAGTACCTTAAGCTTTCTCTCAGTTTTTTTTAATTTAATATAAGTAATTAAAAAGGAAAAGCATGGGAATAATTAAGAGAGGTTTAAAGAACGCATTTCGTAATTCGATAAGGACTTTTTTGATAGTCGTTATCTTGGGATTAAGTATCGGTCTAGTATTGATAATGTTAGTAGCCAGGCAAGCAGTGCAGGCAAAAATTGAATCAGTAAAAAGTTCGATCGGTAATACTGTATCAGTATCACCAGCAGGCATGAGAGGTTTTGAGGGAGGCGGGGAGCCACTTACAGAGGATAAAATAGGAAAATTACAGAAACTAGAGCATGTAACTTCGGTTACCAAAATATTAAATGACCGTCTTACAACAGAGAACTCAAATCTAGTAACTTCAATTGATGCCGGTTCTCTTGGAAGAAGATTTTCTGAAAATAGCGGCCAAAGATTTGCTTCTCCTTTTGGTGAAAATAGATCAGGATCAGGCAGTCAGGGGATCAGAACATTTACACCTCCTATTACATTGGTTGGAACAACACAGCCAACAAATTTGTCTTCCAGTATTGGCGGTGGCACTTTTAAGCTTATTGACGGAGAAGTTTTTGGGTCAAGTAGCAGTGATAATGTTGCATTAATCGGATCATCACTTGCTTCTAAGAATAATCTAAAGGTGGGTTTAACTTTTACTGCCTACTCTACGACAATAAAAGTTATTGGAATCTTTGATGCCGGAAATAATTTCTCTAATAATCAAGTGATTATGCCTATTGCCATAGTTCAAAAATTAACAAACCAAACTAGCAGTATTTCAGCGGTTAATGTGATTGTGGATTCAATTTCAAATATTGATTCTGTTACAACGGCTATTAATAATGAGCTCAAAGACAAAGCAGATGTTACTAATAGTGCAGATCAAGCGAAGGAAACATTAACACCCTTAGAAAATATTAAAAATATCTCCACAGTAAGTTTAATTGGTTCATTAATTGCCTGTGCTTTTATTATTCTTTTAACAATGATGATGATTGTACGAGAACGAAGGAGAGAGATCGGGGTTTTAAAGGCTATTGGAGCTACAAATATTAGAGTGATGGGCCAATTTATTGTTGAATCTTTAACTTTAACTTTATTAGGAATGGTTATTGGTATCGGAATAGGTTTTTTTGCAAGCAATTCCGTGACTCAGCTTTTGGTTAGAAATAGTGTAAGTTCTAATCAGACCCCAGGCATTAGAGGTGGCGGAATGATGAGAATGTTTGGACAAGGTATAAATAGCATTCGTGATGTACAGGCTAGTATTGGCTGGGATATTATTCTGTATGGTTTTGGTGCGGCTATAATTATTGCAATTTTGGGTAGTGCGATTCCTGCTTGGTTTATTTCTAAGGTAAGACCGGCAGAAGTAATGAGATCGGAATAATAAATAAAGAAAATACCCCACACTTAAAATTTTAAGTGTGGGGTCTCGGGAGGAAATATGCTAGAAGTGTCTAATATAACAAAAGAATTTAAATCAGGCGATGTAAAAGTTGTTGCCGTTAACAATATAGATTTTAAGGTGCCACAAGGAAAATTTATTTCAATAATAGGGAAAAGCGGTAGCGGTAAAAGCACTTTGTTATCAATCTTGGGTGCCCTTGATAGGCCGACATCAGGCAAAATAATTGTTGACGGTAAAGATATCTCTCGTATGTCTGAAAAAGAACAAGTGTCTTATCGTTCTAAAGAAATAGGCTTTATATTTCAAAATTATAATTTAATTCCAAATATTTCTGCTCTAGAGAATGTAACGATTACTATGGAGTTTGCTGGTACACCTTCTAAGGATAGAAAAGAACGAGCAACAAAATTATTAGACGAAGTTGGTATAGAAGGTGAAAAGCAAAGAAGGAAACCGGGACGGCTTTCCGGAGGAGAACAACAAAGAGTAGCTATTGCAAGAGCATTAGCAAATAAGCCAAAGCTGATTCTTGCTGACGAACCTACTGGGAATCTTGATTCTCAAACAGGTAAGATGATTTTTGATCTGCTTCATAAACTTTCCAGAATAGAAAATACAACAATCATAGCAGTGACTCACGATCTTTCTATTGCCGGTAAAACGGATATGACATTTAAGCTTTTTGATGGCAAGATTAGTGATAGTAAATAAATCTTATTATTTATATAGAGGTGAATAAGTTACGAAACATTTGAGACTCCTGCAAATAACTAAGGAGTTTCCAATATGCATATCAAAGCCTTGTGGTATAAGACTAATTTGCATAGCTTTAAAGCTATGCAAAGACTAGACAGATTATTAAAATTTAATAAAAGTAAAGCAGCTCAATTCAGATTCAAGGTTTTAGGATTTCCATAGTAAACACGGTACCTCTAAAGCCATTGAGGCTTACGGTGTACCCAAACCAACGATATATCGCTGGAAAAAGACTTTAA
>Ga0100378_1003163_pt1 | contig 15939 bp, 10 predicted proteins | sample CryGeymeta201502_FD_81535 | JGI IMG/M metagenome (GOLD analysis project Ga0100378, IMG submission 81535) | Groundwater microbial communities from Crystal Geyser aquifers in Utah, USA - Crystal Geyser metaG 2015-02 | ecosystem: Environmental > Aquatic > Deep subsurface > Groundwater | place: USA...
AGGACCCGCAGAGGTTGGTCACAACCAGGCAGTCGAACTCGTCGGCCTTCTCTTCCAGCTCGGCCAGAGCCGGGCCGACTCCTTCCCGGCTGCCCCAGGGCGCGATGTCCAAAATCAGGCTCCCGCGCAGCAGGCCCTGGGCGCAGCAGGCGAAAGTTGAGCTTTGGACCGCGAAGCGGAAAAGCTTCTGGTGCTGGTGGCAGAGCGCCGCCGCCAAAGATTCCAGGGCCAGGGCGCCGTTCGCTACCGGGACGACTCTCCTGTCCGGAGCCAAGCCCAGTATCTTCCCGGCTTCCTCCGAGAGTTTTCGCCAGGCCGGGCCGAAGTTGGCGAAGTGGTTGCTCTTCTCGCTGGCCTCCATCTCCGCCTTCACCTCCTCCCAGTCTATCTTCTTCTCCGGCACCCAAGAGATCTTCATTTACTTAAGGGAAACGAAGGATGATTCTTCCAGCTATTCTTTATTTTTAGTGGTTTTGGATCGTCCGCGACAGCTCGTATAAAAGTCGATTTTTGCTCCGGGGACCAGCACGAAAATAACCGACAATGTCACCGCCTCTTAAACTTTCCCCCGCCGGGGGAAATGAGTTGGTGGGAAAGGAAAAATTATCTCAGGGAGAATTTGAACCGTCCCCTGGAAAGAGGCCCCGACTTTTTCGCCCGCAGCGTGCGTTTCCTCACGGCAAAAGCCCTAGGGCCGCTCGGGTTCTTATGGAACCTCCACGTCTTGGGAGACCCCTTGCTTGAGGAGCTCTTCTTCCCCCGCCCCGGCCTTAGGGGGCAAGCCCAGAGTAGTTGTCGCCGCGCCCAGGCTTGTTTCTCTTGTTAAATGCCGTCCTGGGAAGCCTGGGCGCTGGGCGCCGTCTTTTACGTCATCCTGGCGGCCCTCCTGGTCAAGCTAGTCTTTTTTCTCCTCTCGGCCCCCGCTCCCGCCGGCGGGGCCACGGGGGCGACTGCCCTGACGCCGAAGCAATTTCTGCAGCTCTCCGAGCCCTTGGTTTTCTGGGCGGGCCCCACCTCGGCGGGCCCCTGCTTGCTCTACACTTTCCCTTCGGAAGTCGACGAGAACGGGGTCTCCTACCCCGGGTTCCCCACCGGCAGCTCCGAAATCATCTCCCGCCTGCCGGGCCAGAATCTGAGCCCCGCCTGTCTGCTCCCCAACCAACAAATTTACCAGTACATGTCTCAGACCTGCGACCAAACTATCGGGGGGAAAAGCACCCAGGGTCTCTCCCAGTGCTGGAATCTGGACGGCGGTCGGACCCCGCCCGGCGGGGTCCAGTATTTTTACAGCAGCGACTGCCCTTCGCCCCCGCCCTGCAAAGGGTCTCTCTCTTACCTCTCTCTCGGCTTTTTCCCCCAGACGGGGACTGGCCCTGGGCAAATACCCACCTGCCTCTCTTTACGGGAAGGCTTGCCCTTCAATTACGAGTGCAACATCTTGGATTTGAGCCAGCAGGTGCTGGTTTCCAGAAAGCTCCCCGCTTCCACCTCCAGCTCCTCCTCCGGCAGCGGGAACCTGAGCAACGACGCCAGCGGGGGGCAGGCTGTGGCCCTGCTCAAGATCTTCGGGGTGCAGGCTCAAGGCTGCTTGCAGCCTGTCTCGAGCAACCCGGCGCCGCTGGCTGGCGCTTCTGGCGTCTTTTTCGGCCCCTGCTCCCAGAACGACGGCTACACTTGGCTCAGCGTCCCTCCCCAGCCCGCTGTCGGCGGAGGCTTCACCCCGCCGCAATTGGTCTACGTGGGGAATTACGTCCTGACCTTCATCCCCAACCACCCCCCGGCCCTGGTCCCTTGGCTGCAGAAAAACGCCCTCAGCTTGGTGGGTTCGGGAAATTCCGTTTTTCTCGCCCCCTACTTCGCGCAGGGGAACGACCAGGGCACCGGCCCTTTCTCTTACCTTTCCTACGTGACCCAGTTCATCGACTACGCCGCTTACCAGCAGCAGGTAAGCGGGAAAGTCTGCTTGCTTCCGAATCAAACCGACTGCGTGCCGATTTAGCCAAAACTAATCTTCGAGGGGCGGGGGAATTAGCGCTTCTATTTTAGAGGAGGGAACGTCACAGATCAGCGACAATTCGCGTCTGTTTTGAATCACCGTAGGGTGAAAATTTGACTCTATCTTTGCTCTTCGATTTTTTTACGTCGGATCCTCCTCAGATGCCATTTTAACGCACTATTTTGTTTTCATATTAAGTTATTTTTAATAACTTAACGTGGTTAGAAGAAGAAAATGTTCTCCGGAAAAAAATCTACATTAAATGTCATGCGAGCAGCGTATAGACGTCAAAGTTCTCTTCGCGATGGAGTTTCTTTTTAGCAGATTCTACTTGTCGGGTGAAAAGTGGAATATTGAAAATGAAATATCAAAAATCAGCAAAGTTTCTTTTATAATATATATTTTAATAAAAAAATATGATTTAAATCGTTTGGATACTCAAGATTTCCCGGAAATCACAAAACTTTTCGATCTTTGCTACACGTTGTGGTTGGTATCGGAAAAAGACGATGTGTCCAATAAGAGATTATACGATTTGAAACTTATTTTCGATTATTACAATATTTTATCAAGAGAAAAAGAACCAAAAAAAAAATTTTTTGAAAGACATTTCCGAACTCCAGGAGGGGGCGTTCTCGAATTGGAAGTTTCTTCTACAGCTACCTTAAAAAATTACATCGATGTGGCTGAAAAATTGGGAGAAAAAATGTTCTTTCGAACCCCACTAGGAAGAGAAATTTCAGACCTCCAAACTAAAATTGTGACCTTACAAGCACAATATACACAAGGAAATAGTCTTATTTTTTTAACAAGAAAAGAAGTGGAAATCCCGGAAAGTAGATTAAAAAAAATGGAGGATGTGAAAAATGATCTACTAAGTTCGGGTCTTATAAGTGAAACAGCTCTCCAGACAAACATAATTAAAAAAAATGATTATTTGATTGAATTTAATTTTCCGGAGATTCCTATAGATACTAGTTACGAGCAAATTTATATAAATGAGAGCGAAAATTTAAGTTATATAGTCGCTCAAGTTAAAGATCTTAAGTTTCTGCAGAAATTCTGGGAATTATACACTGTTCAAGATACTATGAAGGATAAAAGATATAACATATTGGGTAGTTCGGAAATTTTATTCATCGTCGATTTCGAATCTTTAGTTTATAAAGTAGGTGATATTTGGAAGGCGGGTATTATTAGGGCCGATACAAAAGCGAAGACCTCAACCTATAATGATAAATACGCCTTTTTGCCAGGAGGAGAATATTGGTCTGGAACGGAGAATTCTGCTAATTTAATTTTACTATCCGAAATGAAATACGAAGAAATTAATAATATCAATCCGCTTAGTACCTATTCAAAAATAACCAGTGATCGTATAGATCGAAGAGAGAGTTTTGCTAAAGAAAACCTCCCACTTTATTTGACGAGATTTGAGGAAGGTTTTCTAGAAAAATACGACAAAATAGTTGTTATCACGACGGGGGAAAACATCTTAGTAGAAAAATTAATTTATAATTTTGAGGTTCTAGTCGGGGAGAAAGAAAAGATCTTAGAAATTTATTGGGGACCTGGTATCAGAGGATTTGCCCCGTCTGTAACAGACGCTGAGATAGAAGAGAATAAGAAAGACTACGAAGAGATAGTAGAACTTTCCTGAGAAGAGTCTGTGAAAACCCCCAACGTAATTTAGACCAAGTCTAAATTATTACTTTTCGCCCAGCGGGGAGAAAGCCCCGTCTCATCTTTCTCTCCGGAGGTGCAGTCGGCAAAACTGAAAAATAAAAGGAGGGGGGGTCCGTCTCAAGAATGTCTTCCAAAGCCGACGAGATCCAGCCGCGAGCGGAAGACTACCAAGTGAAGGATCCGCGGGAGCACGTGCTCATCCGCCCAGATACTTACGTGGGCAGCGTGAGCAGGCAGCCGCGCGAGGAGACTTTTCTCGACGTGCAAGGCATGACAATGTTCCAAGGGGTCACCGACGTGCCGCCGGGCCTCCTCCGCATTTTCGTGGAGGTCTTGTACAACGCCCAGGACAACGTCAAGCGCTCCAGGCGCGCCGGGGTCGACCCCGGGGAAATCACCGTCCGCATGACGCCGAAGACGGTCTCAATTAAGAGTGGAGGCGTGCCGATTCCGGTGGTGCCCCACCACCAGAGGCCCGACAAGATGATTCCGGAAGTCGTTTTCGGGGTGCTGCTTTCCGGCTCCAACTTCAACGACGACGACTGCGAAGAGTCGGGGCGCAACGGGATCGGAGCCAAAGCCACCAACATCTTTAGCAAGCGCTTCATGGTGGTGGTGGAAGACGCCGCCAACAAGAAAAAGTACACCCAAATTTGGGGGGAAAATATGAGCTGCTGCTCGGAGGCCTTGATCGAGGACTACCCCCGGGGCCGTTCTTCGGTGGAGATAATCTACGAAGTCGACTTCGAGCGCTTCGGGTACCTGGAGCCCGAAGAGGAAGACACCGCCCCACGCTACGACGTGGAGGCGGTGAAAACGCCCCCGGTGGGGGAAGAAGGCGAAAAGGGAGGCTACCCGGCTTCGGCTTTCCACCTCTTCGCCCGCTGCTGCGCCGACGCCGCCCACACCCTGAGGATCCCCGTCAGCTTCAACGAAACCAGGTTCTCTTACAAGGACATCCGCGAGTACGCCCGGCTCTACTTGGGGGAAGCGGTGGAAAACGCCATCATCTACTACGAGTGGCCGCCCGGAGCGGAAATCAAGCCCTTCCCCAAGGGGGTGCAGAAGGCCAAGGACCCCAATATCTACCCGCGGGTAGAGATGGTGGTCGCCAGCACTCCCGACAACGGGAGGGTCTTCTCCTACGCCAACGGCGTGATGACGACAGAAGGCGGCGTCCACGTGAACGCCGCCTTAGAAGGGGTTTTGCGCCCCGTGGTGGCCATCGTGAACGAAAGCAGGAACAAGAAGAAGAGCAAAGAGGGCGCCTCGAAGGCGCCGGCTAAGACGCCGGCGGGCAAGCCGGTCGTGGCCAAGAAGGTCACCATCGTAGACGCCAAGCCCCACATCACCGTCCTGCTTTCTGTTTGGGTCAAGGGCCCCGCTTTCGGGGGCCAGACCAAGACCAAGCTGGAAAGTTTCCAGGACGGGAAGAAGAAAGGCCTAGGCTGGCCTCTCCACTTCAAGATCCCGGAGGAGACTCTCCTCAAAATCGAGAAGTGGGACCTGTGCGACCGGCTGATGGCCGCCCTGAACGCCAAGTTCTTCGACCAGATCCGCGAAGGCGGGAAGAAGAAGCGCTACATCGAGTGCAAGGGAGAAGACGCCAACGAGGCCGGAGGGCCCCTCAGCGCCCAGTGCCTCCTCTGCACCACCGAAGGGGACTCCGGCTCCGGCTACACCAAGACGATGATCGGAAACATCCCCCGCGGAAACGATTTCTACGGCTGCAAGCCGCTGCGAGGCAAGGGCTTGAACGTGATGAACGCCGGCGCCGAGATGCTGGCCGACAACGCCGAGCTGAACGAGCTGAAGAAGATGCTCGGGCTGACCGAGGGGATGGATTACCTGGAAGAGAAGAACTTCGCCACCTTGCGCTACGGGGGCCTGCTTATCATGGCGGACTCCGACGTGGACGGCAAGCACATCGTCGGGCTGATCCTCAACTACTTCTTCTGCCTCTTCCCCTCCCTCCTGGTCAGGGGGTACGTCATGTACTACCGCAGCCCGATCCTCCGCCTGACGAAGGGGAAGACCACCGAGAAATTCTACACTCCCGCCGAGTTCGAGGCCTGGAAGGAAAGGACTCCCGACCACCAGAGTTGGAAAGCAGAGTACTACAAGGGTCTCGGCTCCTCCGAGGACCCGGAAATCATCGACGATTTGAGGGCGCCCCGCGTCGTCCAGTGCTTCTTCGACGAAAAGGCCAGCGAGACTATGACCCTGGCCTTCTCCAAGAAGATGGCCGACATGCGCAAGAAATGGCTCGAAGACTTCAGCCCTTCCCTGGGCATTTCCCAGGGGGTGGAGCAGATGGAGATGCAGCCGATTTCCCTCTTCATCAACTACGAGATGATCCAGCACAGCGTCGCCAACGTCGAGCGCTCCATTCCCCGCTTGGAGGATGGGCTCAAGCTGTCCCAGAGACAAATTTTCTACACCGGCTACGACTGGTGGAAAGTCCCCACTAACAAGGGCAAGTACGAGCCGAAGAAAGTGGCCCAGTTCGGCCCCCGCGTGGCCGAGAAGACCAACTACCAACACGGGGAGGACAACCTGAGCGGCACCATCATCAGGATGGCGGCCCAGTTCGTGGGCAGCAACAACCTCTCCTACTTTTACCCCAAAGGCCAGTTCGGGACCCGCAAGAACGGCTTCAAGGACGCGGCCAACGCCCGTTATATCCACACTTACCCCGAGTGGTGGATTCACCTGGTCTACCGCCCGGAAGACGCCCCCCTCCTGAAGAGGAGGGTGGAGGAGAACCAGGAAGTCGAGCCGGAGGTCATGTACCCCATCTTCCCCACCGTCCTCATCAACGGCGTGAACGGAATCGGCACCGCCCACTCGACCTTCATCCCCAACCACAAGGTGGTGGACGTCATCGCCCACCTCCGCGCGGTCATCAAAGGCGTGCCCAAGGGGCAGCGCCCCCCGGTCGAGCCGTGGTGGAGGGGCTTCAAGGGCACGACCGAGATAGTCGACCGGCGCTTGAAGCGGGGGTCCAAGGCATCGGGAGTGGCCCAGGCCCTGGTTAGAGCCGTGGAGTCCAGCGAGGAGGGAACTCTCTCCCTGCGGGGAGAAGCGCGCCTGACCGAAGACCCGGAAGCCATCCTCCCCGACTCCCTCCCCCTCCTCCACGAGCACAGCCAGGAAGACCTGGAAGACTTGGCCGAGGAGGAGGAGATGGCGGCCAGGGCCGAGGCCGAGATGCTGGCGACGACCCGCCCCCGCATGTCCGTCTTGACCAAGGGCACCTTCGAAGTCCACCCCGACCGCGTGATAGTCACCGAGTTGCCGGTGGGAGTTTGGAGCGAGACCTACAAGAATTTCGTGGAAAAGTTGCGCAAGGGGAAGTTCATCAGCGGGTACACCAGCCAGAGCACGATTTACCAGTCCCGCTTTGAGCTGCTGAACCCCACCTTCACCCCCAACCACCAAAGCCTCCGCCTGGTCAAGAGCTACACCATGAGCAACATGGTGCTGCTCGGCCCGGACAACAAGCCCCGCCGCTACGACAGCGTGGCCCAAATCATCGAAGCTTTCTACGAGATCCGCCTCCCCCTCTACGTCAGGCGCCAGGAAATCGAAATCGAGCGCATGGAGAAGAAAGTCGCCAAACTTTCCCTCAAGGCCTTGTTCATCCAGGCCGTCCTCGAGAAGAAAATCGTGGTGGAGAAGAGGAAGCAGGAAGACTTGATTCCCGAGATGGAGGCCCTGGGCTTCCCCAAGGAGTTGCTGGACATCCCCTACAAGTCCTTCACCCAGGAAGAAATCGAGCGCCTGCGCAAGCAGTGCGAAGACCTGGTCAGGGAGCTCGAGCACTTGAGGTCAATCGCCCCGACCGACATCTGGCTGAGCGAGCTCGAAGAGTTCGAGACGGCCTACTACAAGCGCTTGGAGGGCGACGACGCCAAGCTGGTGCCCGACTCAGCCCTGATGGGCGAGAGCAAGCCGCTCTCCAAGAGCAGGAAATCCCGCGGCCGGAAATAAGCCGGCCGCGCAGCGGAGAGGACGTGAACAACGGCCTTATTACTTTTGTTTTGCAAACAAAATGAGATTTTTGATACTTCGTGAGGAGAGAACTCCTTTTTTTTCGTTTGAGCATCAGCAATTTTTATTTTCTAGCTAAGGGCTAGAAGATAAAAATCAACATTCTGTTTGAGCGACTGCGGTATTTTTCCTGTTGATATTTTAATTAAAAGATTAAAATAGTTAATAACTATTTGTAGATGACTTGTCGTCGGGCAAGCGGTGACTCAAATCTTAATTGACATTTTAGCTTAGACCTGCCGAAGGCAATTGTTGATACGTCTTCGTTTGAGTTGGCCGGCACTACGAGAGACCTTCCGCTCCAGGAGTCTCGTCTAGAAAATGAAAAAATAATTATCAGTTATTTTCTACCGATTGATGGTCAACATTTTCCATCCTTTCGGCTCGGCCGAAGAAAGCGTCTCATCTTTAGATAACGCCCGCCTGGGCAAGCAGCGGCTGGAGGCCAAGCAAATCATCCTGAATATCGAGGCCGCCGAGAGAGGGGAAAAGAGAGGGTTTTCTTCCCACCCCGCTTCCCGCGCCTACGAGGGCCACCTCAACTACTTGAAATATTATTACAACCTGACCTTGGAAGAGTGGGCCAGGCGCGGCATGAAAAACACGATGGCCCCTTTCGAAGTGGAGTCTCCGGTCGAAGTCCCCTGGTTCGCGGAGTGCGTGCCCCGCATGATGGCCGACCGGGCTGCCCTGATCCGCAAGTACCCCGCCTGGTATCTGCCTATCTTCGGCCCGGTCGACCCCTTGTATATGGAACTGGGCTACCTCTGGGTCAGCAACCTCAGCCCCCAGGTGCGTAGGCGCCTGGCGGAGGGAGAAGAGTCGGAGGAGCTGGTCCGCCTGGCTTGCGCCCCTCTTTCTGAGAGAATGGCGGCGGCCCGCCCCTGCAGGGGGGTGCTGAAGAAAGGCGGCCCTTGCCGCAACACCGCTTACAACGCCGAGAGCTTGTGCGGCGTCCACAGCGCCGACAAGAAAGAAAAGAAAGAAAGGAAGAAAAAGAAAGAAGAGCCGGGAGAAGAAAAAGAAAGGTGCCAAGGGTCAGTCAGGACAGGCCCCAAGGCCGGATTGCGCTGCAGTCGGGCGGCCCAGAAAGGAGAGAGTTTCTGCGCCAGGCATCTGTGATTGAGTCTACGTGAAACGTGAAACATGAAACATGTTATCAGTTAGTCTTCTTAGAGTAGCAAGTCGATATTTTTGTTGAACAAAAATAACCCAAATGGAGGGGACTTCACGCCTTGTAAGGGAAAAGAGACACCGAAAGTAGCGCAGGAAATGAAAGATTTCTTGGCCCTGCAATGGAATTCAGTACCAGAACTCAACAGTGTCGGTGTTAGATCTCACATAAAAGGAGGTAGAAAAATTCCACGAAAATAAAATGCAACTCTGTTTGAGAAGAGACTATACTAAAGAAGTTGTTAACGTCAGAATAAATATCATGTGAACGGAAGAAAGTTGAATGATGTTAAAATCGTTGTTCTTGTCGCTCATGTTGTAACTCTACCTTAGTAATAAAATTGTTAATAACAATTTTAATGGTAATTTCAATTTGTAAAAGAATAAGCTAAAGACATGATAATACTTTTATGACCAATCCAACTTTTGATACATTCTCCGCTGGCTATCTTCCAGATTTTAATAGTCTGGTCGTCACTACCCGAAATGATGTGTTGCTGATCTTTGGTCACGAGTATTGATCTGATCGAATCTGTATGACCGGTCAAAGTTTTGACGCACTCTCCACTGGCTATCTTCCAGATTTTAATGGTCTGGTCGAAACCAGCAGAAATGATGTGCTGCTGGTCTTCTGTTATGACTATTGATATGACGAAATTCGTATGACCAGTCAAAGTTTTGACACACTCTCCAGTGGCTAAGTTCCAGATTTTAATGGTATAGTCGCCGCTAGCCGAAATGATGTACTGTTCATCTTTGGTCATAACCACTGAATTGACCCAACCCCTATGACCAGTCAAAGTTTTGACACACTCTCCAGTATCTAAGTTCCAGGTTTTAATGGTCTTGTCGGCACTAGCCGAAATAATTTGCTGCTGATCTCTGCTAAGGAATATTGACCGGACCTGATCTGTATGACCAGTCAAAGTTTTGACACATTCTCCACTGTCTACATTCCACATTTTAATGTTTTGGTCAAAACTAGCCGAAATGATGTGCTGCTGGTCTTCTGTCATGACTATCGAACTGACCCATTTTTTATGACCAGTTAAAGTTTTGAGGAGAGATTCTGACACTAAATCTTCTTGCTGAACCTCTTCCTGAATTTCCTGAATTAAATCCAGGTCCCATATTTTAATATTTTTATTTTCACCCGAAATTATACATTCGTATTTTTTCTCATCACTTCTTGCTTAAACTCTTCGTTTATTCCTTCCCACTCATAATCCTTTGGTAGATTTCTTTTAATTGTTCTGATTAGCCTTCGGTTGAGTTCTATCTCCGGTAGATTAACCACTTGGAGAAAGAGATCAAAATTTTCCTCTGTAACTTTAACTTGGTATAGCTTTTTCAGATCGACATCTAAACAAAAATAGGAGCGCAATTTACACAAGTGAAGAAAATTATAACAGAATGTTGATTTTTTGTGCTCAAGACTACAGCACAAAAAATCGCGGTCTCTATAACAGCCAGAGGTAAAATCTATTCTTTGGCCATACAAAGATTGGATAAAAAGTTCAGCTACCGCAGCGTCTTCTACTGTAATGTTAAATTCCTTTTTCTGTAGATTGTCTGCGAAAGTAAATAATTTATCGAAGTAAGGGACGAGCCAAGCTAAAACATTACGGTGAGCTTTTACAGAAATAGATCTGATTGGATCAGAAAAGGTAAGGGTGAAGTCAGAATAAATATCACCTAAACGAGGAATAAGTTGAATGATGTTAAAATCGTTGATCTTGTCGCTCATGTTGTAACTCTACGTTTAGAGATGAAATTGTTAATAACAATTTCAATTTGGAAAGAATGATAGAATTATTCCAACAAAGCTAAAGATTGAATACCATCTACACTACCAGTCAAAGTTTTGACACATTCTCCAGTAGCTATGTTCCAAATTTTAATCATCCTGTCGTAACCAACCGAAATTACTTGCTGTTGATCCTCTGTTATGGCTATCGATACTAACCCATATTTATGACCGGTCAAGGTGTTGATACACTCTCCACTGGCTATGTTCCAAATTTTAATAGTCCTGTCGTAACTAGCCGAAATGATTCGCTTTTGATCTTTGGTGATGAGTATGAAGCTGACATAACTTTTGTGACCAATCAACGTTTTGACACATTCTCCACTGGCTTTCTTCCAGATTTTAATGGAACGGTCGTTGCTAGCCGAAATTATTTGTTGCTGGTCTTCTGTCATGATTACTGATCTGACACAATTAGTATGTCCAAAGAAAATTTTAACACATTCTCCAGTGGCTACGTTCCAGATTTTAATAGTATCGTCGTTGCTAGCTGAAATAATTTGCTGCTGGTCTTCTGTCATAACTATTGATGTGATATAATTAGTATGACCAATCAAAGTTTTGACACACTCTCCAGTAGCTACATTCCAGATTTTAATGGTCCTGTCTTCACTAGCCGAAATGATGTGCTGCTGATCTTTGGTAAGGACTATCGACCGAACGTGATCTGTATGACCAGAGAAAGTTTTGATACATTCTCCACTGGCTATGCTCCAGATTTTAATGGTCTTGTCGTCACTAGCCGAAACGATTTGCTGCTGATCTTTGGTGATGATTATTGATCTGACCCAATCTGTATGACCAGTAAGAGTTTTGATATTAGCTTTTGAAGATAAATCTTCTTGAGTTTCTTCTCGGATTTTATTCAGGTCCCAGATTTTAATAGTACCATCACTGTCACCCGTAAATATATATTTATCCTTTCTCGTCACTTCTTGCTTGCAATCCTTTGGTAGGTGAAGAAGATTTAACGAATAAATTTTGGGACTCCATTTATTTTTGCATAAAACGTTCCCGTCCGGGCTGGAGAAAATACTGACAAATTCTTCTGGTTCTTGCTGAGCGATTAGCTCAAAGCGAGGGGAGAAGACGTATAAACTTCTTCCCGAAGAAATCCAGACATTTCCTTTCTTGTCCAGGGCAATATTTTGCTGCCTGGCAAAGGAATTCTTCCACATGCTTTCTTTCATTATTGAAATCGAATGCTTGACGTCCAAAGATTTGCAGGCAGTAATTACGAACGAATTACCTTCCACGTCACCTAGGCGAAGCAACTGACTCTTTTCACCCTCCCTCCTCCACAAGACCAAGCTGGGAGGAGAGGTACTGTCTTCTAGGAGACAGGAAAAATATGGATTATAATAGCTAAGATGTTTTTCGGCCAATTGTTTTGGAACGAAAAGCTCTCTTCCCTCGATTTTTCTTTCGAAACTCTCTACCTTGTCGTCATATGTCAAGGCCCAAATTCTAGTCGTATTACCGCTTGTTCTGAATTCATAGACTGAAGGGGTGTATCTGGTTACAAGAAGCAGATAGCCCCTGTATTCAAAAAGCGAGAAGAATTTTATATCTCTCTCGTCGTTTGGATCTACGGGAGGGACGAAAGATTTGATATAGTACCTTTCGTCGATTCCAGCTTTCAACTTGCTTCCGGTGATTTCTCCCTCCGCAGAAAGGAGGAATCTGATTCCGCTCTCCGGGGCCTCTATCAATTTATTTTCCGAAGGGAAAATGTCGACATAGGGACATTTAGGAGGAGCCGAGACGTGTCTCAAATAAGAGATGAATTCTTGGTTCTCTCGCAAAAGGGTTAGATTTTCATCGGTAATGGTCAATGTGGCCAAATCGAAAACAGAGTCGAAGAGGGTTTCTGGCATAGTCTTGAGTGCAATTTGGCAAACTTGTGACATCTTGGTCGGGGGTTAATATTTTCAAATATATATTTTTTAATTCAATTTGTTTAAGATTTTTAAATCTTCCGTTCAGTTGATCAAAACCAATTTTTATTTAAGATTCAAGTTTTTGTAACAAATGTGATTTTATCCTGTCGACTTGAGCATAATATATACTTTCTGACTTTCTTCTTTCTCTCCATCGGAGCAGGGAGAAAAAGAATTTATTCGGCTATTTTGCCGGGGAAAATAAACTGTTGTCAACAGTTTATTGTAAAATTATCACGGTTAAATCTCTTCCTTCGAGTAGACAATGGCGTTGCCGAGAGACATGCCGTCGATTGTCCCCTTGCTGCTGACGGTCTGCCCCAGCTCTGTGCCCACGATAATTTCGCTGCTCCTCCCCCCGTCCAAGTTGACGGCTTCCCGCAGGCTCTCCTTATTTCCGAAAAACGCCGGCAGCTCCTCCAAGATGTCGTACAGGTCGAGGACGCTGGCGCCGGGAAAGTCTTCCAACCTGCCCGCCACCGAGAGCAGGTAGACGTTGTTTTCGTTCCAAGCCAGGACGGAACGGGGGTTTTCTTGGGCCAGGTGGAAAAGAGTCCCGGCCGGGATGTAGTGGCAGCTGATGGTGGCAGGCCCGCTGGATCTGGGGCGGACAAAAATCCCCCTGTCTTCCACCCTGTCGTGGGTGCAGCGGTAGCGGAAGGCGGGGACAATTTCGTCTTTCTGCGAAAAGTAGGAGACGCGGGACATCTCTTTTTCGTCGAACAAGCGCTCGCCCCGGTGGAGGAGCGGCATGTTGGAGTAGAAGGCGGCCCGGCTGCCTTCCTTGACCCGGGGCGCTGTTTCGGGCGGGTGGAGCCTGGGCCCCCCGTCCAGGGTCACCAGCCAGGGGGTTTCGGCCTCGCCGGAGACTTCGAAGCCCTTGTTCTCCGGGTCCGCCTCCTCCTGCCTCTTCTTGGTCCCGGTGAAGACGGTCAGGTGGGTCGGCATCCGGCTCCTCAGGTTGAAGAAGGTCCCGTTGATGCCGACCGCGGGCCCCGGGCGACTCATCACCTCCAAGGCCAGAGAGGAGCCGCAGCAGGCCAACTCCAGCCGGTAGCCAGGCATGCGGGACAAGCGGGATGCGCTCACCAAGTACTCCTTGCCCATGGCTACCAAGACTCCTTTTTTGTACTCGATAGCTCCGTCCGGGCTGGAGTAAGAATCGGTGAAGAGGGGACGCCAGGGGGCGGGGAAGAAGTAAAGAGGGGCTTCCGGGGGAGGCTGAGATATTTCTTGCGCCCAGCCTTTCCGCAGGAGGAATTCTGCCAGCGGCTTAAGCAAGCCGGCGGGGGAAAGCATCTTCCTCCCGTAAATGATGTTTCTCGAAGGGTAGTACCTCTTCTGGTAGGAGTTAAAGCGGAAGAAGGGGTCGAAGTTTTGCACGCCGGGCATCCAGGCGGTAAGGAAAGCCTGGCTCGTTTCCCCCGGGAAGGCCATCAGCGAGCTGAAGAGCCAGGCCAAGTCGACGTAGGGGTCGAAGCCATTTTCTTTGTCGTGGTAAGTCGGGAGGTTGGCCTCGACGGTGATGGCCCTGGTCGGGTCGAACTTCAGGTTGACCCCCGAAATAGTGGAGTGCCCGTAGTCGATGGCCACCGGGAGGTAGGGGGAGTCGGCCAGCTGGATCCAGCGGCCCCCGTCCCAGACTCGGAACTCGTCCCCGCTCTGCCGCCCCCGGGACATGATGTTGTCCCGGTGCAAGTCGTAGTGGGTGAAGTGGTAGTTCTGGGCCAGGGCCAGGGCGTGGACCATGGAGTACATACCCAGGGCCAGAATTTTCTCCCGGGCCGCCGGGGTCTCTTTCTCCAGCCGCTGGAAGAAATTGTCCCGCAGCCGCTCCATCAGGATGTAACTCGTCTTGGAGTCCCGCCAAAAGCCGTAGACGTGGACGAAGCAGGGGGTCTGCCGGCCCAGGACTTCGCTGACCACGCACCCGATCAAGCCGTCGCTGAGGGCGCTGGGGGGCCGGAGGTAGTAGCTGTTGATCCCTTCCCGGAAGAAGATCCTGGACTCCAGTTTCAGATTTTCCCTGGGGTGGAGCTTGTAGTCTTTCAGGACATAAACTCTCCCCCGCTTGTTGACAGTTTGGCCACTGGAATCTTCGCCGTCCGGGAGCCGGATGAGAGAGGCTACGGCCTGCCCGCCCTGGGCAGGGGACAGTTTCGCCGCTTTCTGAATAACTTGGGGAGGCTTCAGCAGGGAGGCGGGGAGACAATGTAAATTATTCAGAATTTCCCGTGAGTTGCTAGGCGGGGACGTGCTCATTTACCCCGGAGAAAGATTGAAGGGAAGAAACCGTTGCCCGTTGTTGGCGGGCAATCGCAAAGTGGCACGGCTGCAGAAATCGATAAAATGTTGGTAATTTCTACTTACGCGAGTCAGAGAGGTTAAATTTAGGATAGTTTGGAAGTCTGAAATGGAAATTGTAAAGCTGGAGGAGAAATTATGACCGACGGCTCAGTCGATTATGACGACTCCGCTGATTTTATTTCTCATGTTTCTTTCTTCATCTTGTTTAGGGAAATCGAAGATTGAGCGTTTCAGAAACAAGATTTGTAAAGCTGGAGGAGAAATTATGACCGCGAAGCGGAGAGGACGTCTTTGACGTCCGTTCTCATGTTTCTTTCTTCATCTTGTTTAGGGAAATCGAAGATTGAGCGTTTCTGAAACAAGATTTGTAAAGCGGAGCCGACGTCAAAGACGTCCGTTCTCTTGTTTCTTTCTTCGTCTTGTTTAGGGAAATCGAAGATTGAGCGTTTCAGAAACAAGATTTGTAAAGCTGGAGGAGAAATTATGACGGCTTCGCCGATTATGACGGCTCCGCCGATTCTATTTCTCTCGTTTCTTTCTTCTTCTTCTCGTTTCAGAAACAAAATTTGTAAAGATGGAGGAGAAATTATGACGGCTTCGCCGATTATGACGGCTCCGCCGATTTTATTTCTCTCGTTTCTTTCTTCATCTTGTTTCTGAAACAAGTTTTGTAAAGCTGGAGGAGAAATTATGACGGCTCCGCCGATTATGACGGCTCCGTCGATTTTATTTCTCTCGTTTCTTTCTTCCTCTTGTTTCAGAAACAAAATTTGTAAAGCTGGAGGAGAAATTATGACGGCTCAGCCGATTATGACGGCTCCGCCGATTTTATTTCTCATGTTTCTTTCTTCATCATGTTTCAGAAACAAGTTTTGTAAAGCTGGAGGAGAAATTATGACGGCTCCGCCGATTATGACGGCTCCGCCGATTATGACGGCTCCGCCGATTATGACGGCTCCGCCGATTATGACGGCTCC
>Ga0100378_1003166_pt1 | contig 15927 bp, 17 predicted proteins | sample CryGeymeta201502_FD_81535 | JGI IMG/M metagenome (GOLD analysis project Ga0100378, IMG submission 81535) | Groundwater microbial communities from Crystal Geyser aquifers in Utah, USA - Crystal Geyser metaG 2015-02 | ecosystem: Environmental > Aquatic > Deep subsurface > Groundwater | place: USA...
TGAATGTTATACATTGTTGCTTGTGATACACTTAATGATTCAAAATGATTTCTTGTTTCAGATACATCTGAGTTTTCTCTAGAATTACTCAATTCTTGAGATTTAGTATTCGAATCAGCATTTGATTCAGACATCATCGGGACCGTAATACCTGTAGATACATTATTTGTAGTTCGGTCGGATGGAGTCTCACTCTTTGTACCCATTAGAACTCTCATTTGTTCTTCAAACAAAGAAACTGCATCAGGACGAGCGGTTTTAAGTTGTTCGATTGTATCCTCTTGTTTAGCCATATTACCAGCTTGTTCAATTGAAGTTACAATAGTACTCATACAAAATACTTTAATTGAAGTACCTGTAGCACCTGACGATATCTTGTCAACATAAACATAGGGTATATGTTTGATATTAACACAACCTCCTTCCAAAAGTTCCCATGGAAGAACTCTTCCATCCAATCCCCTAAAAACAGTTTCGTTGTTCTTATAAGCCATAAGAGACATACTTACACCTTTAGGTGCACCGGTTGGAATGTATGCTTTATCTACTGGTGTATATACAAGATTCTTAACAGTACTCGCTGCTGAAGCAGCATTAAAAGAACCGTCAGGATTTTGACATATAAATCCTGGTTTTCCGAATGAAATTTTCTTAGGTAGAAAATGTTTCATACAGATGGTTTCATACAGTTTTTCGAAAAAATTCAACATTTGTCGATTTGCGGGTGTATCTTCAGGCAAGGAAAAATATAAACTTCTCACTTGTGAGCCATCCTTCTTGGAAGTAAAAACACTGATACCTCGACTAGTTACTTCATCTAACTCAAAACATAAATATTCATTTATGCCATCGTCGTTCTGGTATCCCAATTTGGATACCAATTGTTTTGTTCCATCAACACCTGTTACTTTGGAAATATCTTTAGTATCTACAGACTGTGACGTGATTCTTTCAAAATTAATTTCATGGTATTTCATTGGTGCTCTATGAGCCTTTTTCTCAGGGCTGCTTGTTGTTTGGTTGTTTACTTGAGTTTGTTGTTCGGACATTTTGGAAAATTAGGAAAGATAGGAAAGTTTTTAGGTGTTTGTTGGTGTTGTATGTTTCTATATTTACAACATATCTCTAATATCATTTTTTTGGATATATAGTATATACTATTATTATATAGTATATTCAAAAAATTGCAAAATATTCCCATCCTAAGATCTCACAACACTTTCTCCTCATACTCTCGTAATAATCTATAATACCAACTGTACTTATCATTTTAAATTGATGTCGAGTTACCTTATAATCGTTCTTGATCAGCAAGAAACATAACATATATTGAGTTCCTAAACTTGAATTTCTATCAAATCCTTTTTCTTGATTGAATACAGACATAAATTCGTCATAATCAGACATTATTTTTTCCTCGTTTGTAATTTTGATAAGATTCCATCCCCAATATTCATGACAAATTAAATTAATATCACCATAATAATAAGAATTCCCTGTTTTCTTCAGAGCGATACACATCAATTTAATTGATGTACCTGGTTTTTCTCCATATTCATTTGATTCCAACAGTTTTATTTCATCTCCTAGTTTGGTTTGTTGTGATTCGAAATATTCGTCTAAATCCTTATATAGTTTTTCGGGTATATTATTAGTTTGTTCTCCTTGAAATTTTAACATAGCTTTACGGAAATTAACTCTATCTTCATAATCATTAGATATTATAGTTATACCACTACTATAATCATAATCATATATAGTAGGTATTAATTGTGGTATAACTAATCCACATTCACATATCAATATACCATTATTCTCATATGATGAATTTTCTATTTTGGAATTACAATCTGTACAAACACGTTGTTTAGGATAAATTCTAACCAACGTTATATCATAATATCTGGAAGCAATTTTACAAAATTCGTTTATAAGATATAATTTTTTAGGCTTCAAATTATCACAATCAAATGATGACAGTTCGCGATATTCATTCAATATATTATCAACTTCAGTAGAATAATTAGTATATAGATAATTATTCATATACAATTCGTTTTCTTCGTTCAATTCTTTAATTTTTTTGTCCCTTATTTTCCGATCTATTATCGTAGGTGCATATTCATTCTCAATCTTTTTGATCTGTTTCTTTATATCAGCTGCACCTTCTTTTTTCTTATATTCAAACCATCTCCTGATAATACTATCAGTATGTATTATATCATAATCATCAACATATACATCGACTATTTTATCTTGAGGCTTTTCTTCAATCTTTTTGATCTTGTTGTTTTTACCGATTAAATCAATCAAACCACGCTCTTGAGGATTATTTCTTTTTAACTCATTTATGACAGGTGTTGATATAGATTTTCGACATTTCCACCCAGGGCCTATATTTTTTTTAAATTGATTCATTGTTTTATTCTATTTTGGCATTTTTATAGAATTTTCTTAGAATCCATAATATATTTCCATCAACAGAAATATATTATACCTTTAAATGTCTGTAATATACATACAGTGACATCGAAAGGATAACTAAGGCTGCAGTTTGTAGTGATGTTCTAATATGTCTAACTATAGATAGTTGTCTACGTGTTACCCAAATATCTATCATAGATAACATAATTAAAACAAAAGCTACTATTAATAATTTTAAGAAACTATTCTTATCTTCCAATTGTAAAGGTGTATTCCAATTAATCAATATAATGGTAATTAAGAATCCAAATGATAAATAATTAGCACCTAACACATCATCTTCAGACTCAAATGTTAAATTACATGCATTAGAATAACCTATCAAATACATTATAGGTGGTATGATTATAAAAAACCATATTAACCAATCACCCAATAAATATAATTCACTCCACCATATAAATATAATCCATAATACTACGCTTAATATATATATCCCCTGTATAGCATATATTACATCATCTGAATAACATTCCTCTCTTTCTGGATTATAATACCCAGTCCTTTCTCTTAACGCTTTTAAAAATAAATCATCATCATCATCGGTTATTATTCCACTGGAATAATTGGTTTTAGACTTATGTATTTTATTATTGTTCGATGATGATTGCCCAAACCAATTTAATACACTTTCCATTTTAATACTAAATATATATATTTGATATATATTTAGTTCTAAGCGAGATTTTTCTTGTTTAAACTATATTTAAACAACTTGATTTCTTTAACGTATTTTCTGTTCAGATCTTTTACGACCGTATCAGGAAATGACTTTCCAGTTCTAGGATTTATAACTGGCTCTTCCGATAATGAAGCTATCAATTCCATTAGTTCATAACAATATATTCTAGATATATCAGATTCATCATTCTTATATTGGACATATATTATATTCTCCGTGTTTATAAATTCATTATCACATAAATCTATATAACATTCTTTGTATAAACTATTTACGTTTGTATTTATTTTATAATTGAATATTCTATTAATATCACTTGAATTATACGATGATTGTATTTCATTCAAAGCATTTGATATAGCAAGTTTCTCTGTATCAATAACATCTTTCAATTCTAACTTCTCATTTTCTAATAATTCTTCGTTAGACCATAATTCAGGAAATAATACAGAATCTTCTAAACTTGTTAAATTAATTATTGATTCTATATTATTAGATTTAATATATTCTTTGATATTCCTATGAAAATTAATGGCTAATTTACTTATTTCACTTTCAGGATTGAAATAAAATAAAAAATTCGAAAAACTGTCAATATCAATATTATTGTCGTTAACAAATACTACTGCTAGTTTATCGATTAAACTTTTAGATTTATATTCGTATAAATTATCGAATACATCTCTTAATATTTTTGTTACAATTAATGTATTTTTCGATATGGATTTAATCATATTTACTATCTATTTTGTTATTTAGCAATTATCTATTTTTACTATCTGATCATACAAAATTTTAATGATATTTTCAGAATGATTTGTAGCTTTTGATATCTCTGACATATTTACATTAAATCCATTACATATCATATAATAATATATCATAGCACCACATAATACTTGTGGTGTTTCGTCTAGTAAATTATCATCTTTTTCTATTATTCTATTGATCATACTTTTGATTTCCTCATAGTAAATATAATCCATTCTCAATTGTTCCATATAAAAACCTAATAAATCACATGGATTAATAATTGAACATTTCGCTTCATATCCAGTTTGAGATGGAGAACAGACGCTAAATGCTTTTTTTATAATATCTTTGTTATATCCCATCAAATTGCATAACCAAATCGGATCTTTTGTCAAACCATTAATATGGTGGGCTTCGAACACACAAAAGAAAATAACTTGTTTTCTTTTGTTATTACGTGTAATATCAAATCCTAGTTTTTGATAAACAGCATTAGCGGTTGTTTTGACAGAAGCAGGTATATTAAAATTCTTTAGATCTTCTAGAATTGTTCTTTCTGTTCTTACATTTGTTTCATTTCCTGTATAACAATCGTTAGTAATAGAATATATAGTCAATCCACAATCTACACAAGAATCGTTAAAAATATTTTCATGTTGACAATTATCATAATCTATGAAATCCATTGCTAACAAATTGATATCGTATATTATAAAATGAAGTTTTCTATCTAAAATAGTACTTTAATAGAATTGATTTTATTCATAGTATGTCAGTAAAAATACATAGATCAGAAATAACTCCTGAAATTCAGGAAAAAATCCTTCAACATCTCCTTCTGAAGAAAAAAGATCAAGCACCCTGGTTGAAGAAAAAACAATATTATGCAAATGCTAACGAAGAAGTGCTTACATATTATCTTATAGATGGTGAATATGTATATTTACCATTGGTTTTCGCCACAACTCTATATCAAAAAACTTTCAATCCAGATTCTAATTATCCTACTGTAAATTTTCAATTTACAGGTACTCTGTACGATTATCAACAAGAAATAGTGAGTAATTGTTATCAGCATTTACAATGCTACGGTACTACTATATTAGGTATTTATCCCGGTGCAGGTAAAACAGTAATGTGTGCAAAATTAGCATCACAACTTAGAAAATTAACTATTGTTTTCTGTCACAGAGATATTCTGTTACCTCAATGGTCAGGTACATTTAGAGATTTTACAAATGCTAATGTCTGGATTGTAGGTGAAACACCACCTGCTAGTGAAGTAAATGTTATTATATGTATGGATCAACGTTTCGATAAAATACCAGCAGAAGTTAAAAAATTAATAGGTTGTGTTATTGTCGATGAAGCTCATACATTTTGTACACCATCTAGAGTTTCTGTATTATTGGGTACTACTCCTAGTTATTTTATAGCAGCTACAGCTACATTGGATAGAGATGATGGTATGGATTCTATGATTAGACTGATAACAGGTAATCATGGTGTATTCAAACATTCTACTAAAGCATTTACTGTTTATAGATTACTAACTGGCATAACAGTAGAATATAAACTAAATGTAAGGGGTGAAACAGACTGGTCTGATTATGTTAGTCAAATATCTTCTCATGAATTACGTAATCGAATGATATTAACCTTGACTAAAATCTATTCAAACAAGAAAATTCTAATTCTAATTCATAGAAAGAAACAGGCTGAATTTTTAGTCAATAGTTTACAAAATTTAGGAGAATCTGTTGCTTCTCTCTACGGAAATCAAAAGAGTTATTTAGATTCAAGAGTTCTTATAGGAACTCTATCTAAAATAGGATTGGCATTTGATGAAAAATCATTCTGTCCTAATTTCGGTGGAAAAAGAATAGATTTATTGATCATGGGATCAAGTATAAAAAAACACTCCAATTTAGATCAGGCAGCAGGTAGAGTTTTTAGAGCATTAATGCCTACTATTATTGATATGGTAGATGAAGATAGAATAGCAAAGAGGCATTTCTCTATTAGAAAACAATGGTATGATTCTAGAAATAGTGATATTCGTGAACTTACATTGACATGGAATAAAGACGAATCATTGAAAGGAAACATTAAAGAAGGAGAACTAAGAAATTTAGACGAACAACCAGATAGAAACGCACAGTTTGTAGATAGAAGATTTAGTCATTCTGAAATGAGCCAATTTCAACAACAAATGGCTAAATTAGGATTTTAAAATTGATGAATATATTAAACATCTTAGTGAATTAATCATTTATTACTATGGAACAACTACCTGGTAGAATTATTCGGATAAAAAATCAAATAATCATTGATTTCTACGATGATCGAGAAAATCAAATTCTAGAGTATGGTGAATCAAGAATGAAATTCTGGAAATCTTATTATGAAAACAAACCTGAAAATGAATCGAAAAATGAATCAGAAGACAAATCCTAAGACAAAAAATAAGAAGGAGTAATATATTACTATATAGTAATATATTATCTTTTCCAGGGAGATTGAGATCTTGATTTTCTCTCAGTAAATGTCAGTTTCGGTTGATTAGTAGTTTTAATTTCGCTATTGTAATCTGTAAATATACTACTATACTCATTTTCTAATAGTATATCTCTTAGTGATTGCCCAGTCAAAGGATCGTATATATCTACTAATATTCTTTTGTATACATCTATATCAGAAATGTTGATTTTAATCCAGTTATTACATCTTGTAAAAAATTCTATTATTTTGTTGATCACATCACAATATACAGGATTTTTTTTACTTTCTATTCTGTTCATCTTTATTCCACGTATTCTACATCTATATGCTATACGTGTTTCAATCTGTGAGTCATGATCGATAAATGTATATCCATTCTTAACAACATTATGATACAAACTTTTTTTGTCTGACGGAATGTAAATATCAATATCTAAATTAACAGGATCGAAAATATTAACTATATATCCAACTAAATTATCCGTTTGTGTTATTCTTCTATATCTATTCATATTTCGATAAAAATGATATTAAATATAAGCTTGTAATTATATAATACAAATTCATCGATTCTTTGAATGCATTAAATATTTCAATGTCCAAAAAAATAGATGTAAACCCAGATCAAATAGAAATTCTGTCTGAAGATGATTTGGTACTCGAATTTTTGATTAAAAATATAAATATAAACACCGCAAATATCATTCGCAGAGCTTTAATAACACATAAAACATATAGCATATCATCAATTGATATTTTCCAAAATGAATCAGAAAATGATGATTATATGTTATATCATCGATTGAGTTTAATTCCATTGAAATTAACATCAGATCAAATTCAATTCGTATGTAATATCAAAACAGATAAAAATTACACTCGAATCAGAGCTAAGCATTTTTTCGACGAACAATATTTACATCCTAGATATAGAAATGTTATCGTCACAACATTACAACCAAATTCTAAAATCATATTATCTATCAACATCGATAAAAACGAAAATACCGATAATTGCAGATATCGTTCGGTACAAACCTGTACTTTCGAATTGACATCCGATCCATCTGTTTTCAAATTTAATCTGAAAACTTATTCACATCCAGCTCTCGAAATTTTAAACGAAATTATTGGCTAAGATATATATAAATTTATATATATCTTTCGATTTAATCTATCTCCTTTTCTTGTTACCAACAATAGTAAAACCATCATCTGTCATGAAATTTTCAACATCCTTTTTACTATTCATTCTGATATTTTCGTTTGCCATACTATCAGAACTATCTCTCTCTGTAATCTCATCTACAATTCTTTCTTTGTATTCTTGATCTGACTTATTACTATTACTATTATGATTACTATTATGATTACTATTATGATTACTATTATGATTACTATTATGATTACTATTATGATTACTATTACTATTATGATTACTATTATGATTATGATTACGATTAATATTTTGTCTATTTATTGCCCAAAAACATTTTCTGGGAAAAACAGATAGTGATTCAGGAGATGTTTCTACAACCCACTCGGTATCGTTAATCAATGTATATGCGATTATACAAGTTTTGAGAGAGACCGATTTTTCGAAAACAACGAAGCATTTACCTTTATGTTCGTTGTTTTCGTCTGTTGGAATAACATAATTGTAATCTCTGGCTTTTAGCAAATTAAACTGTACTAAAGATAACATCAGCTCGTCTAGTGATGTTGAGATATCATAGTATGGAAAATCCTTAGGAATTGGAACAAAAATATTTTTAGATTGATTCATCGATCGTTTTGGAAACAAATGTTGTCTGAATTGATAAGGTTTGATGAAAAAATCGTCAATCGTTTGACTTTTGATATTCTTATAACATTCTGGATTCATAATACACAGACACTTATTGTCCTTTTTTCTGATATATCCTATTTGATCATCTGGATCTTCAAAATCACTAATCAATATATCGACTATATCATCGATGCTTCTATCTGTGTATATAATATAAAAGGGATAGAACATCTTGACCGATATAAGTTTTTGTTACTTTAATAAGTCATAGATACTCTTTAAGAAGATATAATATATAATTGATCTCGATAATAAATTAACATTCTGTATTAATTTATTATTAAACACGAAAACATATACATATTGAAAAGTATAATACAATGGAAATCGAAATTTTTGGATTCAGATGTTACAAAAATCAAAAACTTTCACTTCCTCAAGTTCAAACTATACTTCTTCAAGGAGCTTCAGGTGTCGGAAAAAGTACTATATTTTCTGCAATTTATTGGTGTTTATATGGGTCTTTAAAAAATATCTACCCTAGAATCGATGAAATAAAAAAGAAACATAACATGTGTTATGTTCAAATAAGAACCAATAACTTAATAATCTATCGACAAGCTAATCCTAAACTATTCAAATTCACAAATTCAACCGGTGTATATCAAGATGAAGTTGCTCAGAATTTAATCAATCAAATCTACGGAACAAAAGAAATATGGTTAACATGTTGTTATCTAGAACAAGGTTCTAGATGTTTATTATTGTCAGGATCAAATCAAAAGAAAATGTCAATACTTAATAGTTTAGCATTTTTCGGCGAAGATCCACAACAATATAAAGATTCTATTGTAAAATCACTCAAGGAGAAAGAAAGAATATTTCTAGTTGAACAAGGAATTTACAATAACGATTTATCTAAATATAATTCCTTTGTATCTGAATATCAACCTGATATGAAATATTATCTAGATCAGGATGGAATAGATATCAAGAAAAAATATCTAAACGATGTAATTGTTTATTTGAATAGTTTAAACACATTGAATCTACAACAACAGGAAAAAAAAGGTATCAAATCTGAAATCACTAAAGAACTTTTGAGAATCAACGAAGAACTTGACAATATATATCAATACGATGATAATACATTGAAACAATTATCAGATAAAATAGTAGCAATAACTACTTGGATAGATTTTAGCAATACTTTGGAAAGTATACAAAGAGCTAGAAATGAATTAGGTGATATTTCATTAGAACAATTAGATCCAGTTTCATATACTGAAGATGAATATAACAAAATATTAGAATTGGAAACTTATGTTAATATCAACAAATCTATAACTGATGAAATCGGTATTGAATACAATGAATCTGAAATAATTTCTCATAGAGAGAAATGGTCATATATCTTAAAATCTTACGATCTAAACCAATCTCTCTACGAAAAGAAAAAAATTATAGAAAGTAATCTTGAAAGTCTAATTGAACCTAATGTTGAAAGTATAGATGAGAAAATTTATACACAAGACGATTATAATAAATTATCATTCCAGGAAAAAACATACGAAAATAATTTAAATATAGCTAATGAATGTGGTGTATTATATAACGAAGATGATATAAATACTAAACATACTCAATGTTCTAAAATTTTACAACTATTATCCGAACATAAGAATTTATCGATTGAACTTGATAAATCCAACACTGAAATTGAAAATATCAGAAGTAAAATCAAACCATACGAAGATCTTAACTACAATAAATCAGATATAATCTATAGCGATGAAGATTACTACAGAACAAAAAATCAAGAAGAAGAATACTATAAACAAAAATCGAAGGTTGATACATATCATATTGAATATGATATGATATCCATACAATCAAGGGTAAATCAACTGGAAAATATATTGAAACAACAAGAAAATTTACCTAACAAATTCGATAGACGATCCAAAAAAATAAATTTAGAAAAGGAATTGGCGTTAAATAAGGTAGAAAATAATCCGATTGATGAAATAGATAAAATAAAAAATAGAATCCGACAATTAGAAGCAAGTAGAAATGTATTGTCATGTCCTCATTGTAAAGGAAATATCAGACTAGAGAATCATAAATTAGTCGTGTCTGATATAGAATTTATATCTGATCAAGTCGATAAAGAAATATTAGAATTGACTAGACAATTAAATCATTTGACTAATCAATATAATAGTTATAACAAAAGATTACAGATAATAAGTATTTTATCTGAATATCAAGATGTTGAAATGAATCTATCGGAATTATTATCACATCAAGAAATATCAAAAATTAAATTAGAATTATCAGAGTTACAATATGTTAATATTGTTGATATACCAAATGTTAGTTCAGAATATATATACCATCATAGATCATATACAGTTCTTCTCGATCAATATAACAAAATAAAAGATAAAAATAGTAATATAATCGATAAAATAGAACAGGTGAATAGAAATTTATCTGATTTGTCTTACGATCCAACAAAGGATTATAATTATCTATGTAAATTGTTGAATCGGATACAATATATTCCAAAACCTGAAGTTAGTTCCGAATATATACTTGGTCAAATAAATCATAAAATATGGAGAGAAAAAAGATCTAATCTGATCAAAGAATTAGAAGAATTAAACAAAAATATAGATGTAGAAATCCAATTCAATTTAAACGAAATAAATGAAATTAGGAAAAAATACACAAAAATACAGAATGTGAAATATTACCAGATATCTTCAGTTTCATCAAAACATATATTGGAACAGATTAAATTAAGAAAAACATTTAACTCAGCTTCTGCTTTCGATATAAGAATTAAATCAATAATAACTCAAATGGATGATATTAGAGATAAAGTTTCGAAATATCCAACGGATGATTTTACCAACGAATCGATAGAAAGAATGAGGAAAGAATTAGATCAAATGAGAATTAAAATATCCAGAAAAAATCTACTAATCGATGAAAAGAAAGAGAAAGAAAAATTACTTGAACAGATTATCATAGATCCAACGATTGAATCAAAAATAAAAGAATACACAGAAATACAAGATAGATGTCAGTATCTGATATTAGAAGGTGAAAAATCTCTCCGTATGAAAAAAGAATTAGATGAACTAACAAGAAGATACGATTATATTAACAAATTATGTGAAGAATTGACTGGTTTAGAAAGGCTTAAACAATCTGCAATTGATGTTGAATGTAAATTACTACAAGCGACAGTTAATCAAATTAATAATGCATTAAGTGAAATTCTACCATCCATATTCGACAGCAGTATAACTGTATGCTATCATTGTATAGAGATTTGAAATCTAAAAAGGGAAGAACTAAAGCTGAAGTTAATTTAACTATTTGTTACAAAAATGTTGAATACGATAATGTCAATCAAATGAGTGGAGGTGAAGGTGATAGAGTTTCTCTAGCAATATTAATTGCTCTTAATAAAGTTTCACCGTCTCCTATTCTATTAATTGATGAAGCTTTATCTTCTTTAGATCAAGATCTAAAAACTAAGGCTATTATCTCATTGAAAGAGAATTTACCTCCATCAAAAACTGTATTATGTGTAGATCACGGAACAGTAGAGGGATATTATGATCACACAATCTATCTGTAAATGTAATTCTTAAATTATTTAACTTGAAGTTAAATAATTTATATTATTATTTCAAATGGACGATACTGAATTAATACCTTTGTTCGATATATTAGAGGGAATATTTCAATTGATTCTATCTTACACTAATACACCAATAACAAATATAAATAATGTAGAGTCAAATAATGAAGAAATAGATTTAGATGATTTTGTATTAATAGATGATTAAACATCAATTGCTGATTTAATTGATGAATGCTGTCTAGAACCTATTATGATAGTTACTCTATCATAATCTCCTCTAATAAGATATGGATTTCCTTCTCCTGAAATTGAAAACCCAAATTCTTCAAGAATACATTTCCATTTATACGAAACGTAAACTTTTAACTGACCTCCTTTTTGTATAATAAATTCATCCAACCAAATCCAATATTCAGGAATAATAAATCTATCCATTCTAGCAAGCTTGATATTCAAATCTTCTTTTTTTCTTTTTACCGGGTCTAAAGAATGATACCATACTCTTTTTTCATATCCAAAAAACTCAAACGCAGATCTAATATTTCTATCAATAATTTCTGTATCACTTTCTTGTCCTGTTATTTTGACATTTAATAAATCGAAATATTTATCTCTAACACTCTTATAATATTTCGGAGTTCCAATTTCAATATATTTTTCTATCATTTCGATCCAATTTGGATGATAGACTGATATTAAATTAGGTTCAAAAATTTTCCAATGGTTTTTCCAATTAGAAAATTTTTGCGAACAAATATCATTTTGAATAAAATCAATTATATACCCGTATTTAGAATAAGAATCAACAAATTTTTGAAGGCTTTCTCTTTTGTATAGAACAATTTTCGATTGCAATGAAATTAATATTTTTTTACTCAATTCATCCCGATCGGAATCTATTGATCTTTTAAAGTTTCCATCAGACAATCTTACTATTTCTTTAACACGAGTTTTAACAGCTATATTAATTTGTCTTTTTAATTTCATTATTTCATTCATTTCGTTATTTAACTCTCTGAGTACATTTTCTTCAATGACCTCAATCGGTGTTATCTCTGTATTGATATCAGTATTGATATCTTCCGAAAAGATAGACATGTTGAAAAATTGCAGTTATTGGAGCAAATTAATACATTAATTAATTAGTTTTTTTTAAATGATTGAAATTTTAGGCTATATCTAAGGTATTAATATTTCTAACTTAGATATGTCTATATGTTTTAATAAATAAAAATACGTGATATAAAGATTAATTATAATTGTTTGATGTTATGTAGTCAATACCTTATAAATTAAAGGTATTTCATAATTAGTGTATAAAAAATTGATTTAAATATTATTTTTGGATAGGGAAATATCCCTTACAGCAATTACCCCTCTACTACCTACCCAATTACCTACCCAATTACCTACCCTATTACCTACCCAATTACCTACCCTAATACCCACCCTAATACCCACCCTAATACCCACCCTAATACCCACCCTAATACCCACCCTAATACCCACCCTAATACCCACCCAATTACCTTTCGCTAAAATGAATTGCGAAAAGTGCGAAAGGAACATTGTACATCAAGAGGGTTCTACCCTCTGCCAACATTGTTCCTACATGATGTATTTCTTAGATCTCAGCATTCAAGAACTTAATGCTAGGCTGGAAATTTATGCAAATGAACAAAATCAAGCTGAAGAATTCTCCGAAGGAGAAAAATCATAATAAATCTTTCTAGCAAAAATCGGAAAATATACTAAGTGATTATGTTTTTTCCCAAAAAAACATAATCAATCTATAATCTAATTTTTTTCTTTGAATCCATGATGGATAGAATATATTTTATTTGTTCGACGAAACGGAAAAATCACTGAGCGCTTTACTTGCTTTGGACATAGTTGATGATAAATCTTTCATTTCAGTTCCTTCTGGCTCTTCGATCGATTTACCATCGGAAGTTGTAGTTTCTCCCTTTTTAGAAGACTTACCGAATGCACCTCTCAGCTCTAATATAATACCTATTACTAGAGCTATTACACCAATAATACCGAAAGTTACATAAGCCCATATATTACCGTCAAATACAGCTAATACAACAACTAATATAATACCTATAATACCTAAAATAATTAATCCTTCACCTGCGGAAACCATTTTAATTTAAAAAAAAGAAAAAATAATTATTCTTCTACAGCTCCTTCTCCCGCATACTGTACTGCTAATTTAGCAACAGGAGCTAATACATCTTTTAATTCTATAATTATACCTATCACTATTGCTATAACAGATATTATAGCAATAACGACATACGCCCATATATTACCATCAAAAACCGCTGCTGCAACTATTGCTATAATAATTAATATTCCTAAAACAATTAAAGCTTCACCTATCGATACCATTTTATTTTACGTAAAAATAAAATGGTTTTCTTATTAAATACATAGTTACACTAAACATGATAATATGATAAATATATACGGATTGTTAATGTATATTGAACGTAATGTCTTTCAACCATTAATTAATTATATTATACCGAATCGTATTAATATACAGAACAATGAAATAACTAAAAATATAGAATCAAAAAATAATTACGACACCAATGATGAAAGTCCTAATTTTTTTGAAATGATGGTATTTGATATTAGTTATTACGACGATCCAATTATGAACATATATTCTATATATTCGATGAAATCGTTGATCAGGAAAATAAAATATAGTTATATATTTGAATCGTCTTATGTTTTAGTTTATATTGAAGGTGATGATTTCAAAATACTATACAAAATAATCAAAAATGAGTATGATATAAATTATCATTTACTCCGTTACGAAGGTTTTTGCGGGAAAGATTATAAGATCCATTTAGTGAAAAAAGTCGTAACTAATATATTTTAATTTTTTTTAATTAAAAAAGGATTAAAATGCATAGAGAATCACTTTCTTATGTTTTCTTAGGATTGCTTATCATCGCAATAGGTATTGTTTTGACTTTGGTTATTCTTTATCTCGTTTTACAAAATGACGATTCTAATAGTCAAACTGGAGATTCTTGTGATAATGACAATCCATGTTCTAGTAATTTAGTTTGTGACGATGGAAAATGTAAGTCTGAGGTCGGAGGTTTTTGTTCTTCAGACGAAGATTGTCAATCGGGACTAGTTTGCTCTGGAAAGATTTGCGTCCCATCTCATCCTGACAACAAAATTTATGATGAGAGATCTTATAACTATAAGAGAATACAATCTTGTTCTAATCCATCGGATTGTCAATCTGGACAAATCTGTACTACTAAACATCCATTGTATTTGGATGACAAGAGATTAGTATTACCTCTCGGTTGGATTAAATACCCAGATTCAGTTGATATTTCAGTTTCACCAACTAAAAATGGATTATTCTATATTCTTCGAAACAATTCTGTTGTCGTTGTTTCACGTAGAGATTCCAATGATGCTGTAGAATACTCACTACCAAATAATATTCACATTAAGAATACCGATTCTATTGTACTCTTCAAAGATAGAGTTTACTTGATGAACAATGGTGGATTTTATATGATGAGTTTGACAGATGATATCGGAAGAAAGAGAAATTTCCCTATTTTAAGAGATCAAGTAATTCAGTCAAACAGTAAAGATATTATTTCTTTACAATCACTGTCGATTAGTGGTTTTACACCCAAGTATATTTCTAAATCAACAGATGGTTCTATCGCTTTTACTGACAAATCAGGTAGATGTAAAATTTATTCAAGAAACGGTGATTTAGTCAAAGAGAAACAAGTTACAGCTGATTCAGTCGTTGTTTTAGGATCCTCACCTAATATTACATACGTTTTGACTAATGGTAAAATCACCATCGGATCTAAAACTTTTGATGATATAAGAGATATACACATTGAATGTAAATGCGTTTATATTAGAAATGAGAAAAATCAAATATACAAATATAACTTGAAATCTCAAGAAATTACTAACATAACAACAGGTGTTAGATTGATAGGAATCGATAACGCAATTTGGATAATCTCTTCCAATATTTGCATGTAA
>Ga0100378_1003168_pt1 | contig 15915 bp, 16 predicted proteins | sample CryGeymeta201502_FD_81535 | JGI IMG/M metagenome (GOLD analysis project Ga0100378, IMG submission 81535) | Groundwater microbial communities from Crystal Geyser aquifers in Utah, USA - Crystal Geyser metaG 2015-02 | ecosystem: Environmental > Aquatic > Deep subsurface > Groundwater | place: USA...
TCGAAATTGAATTTTGATATTGATATAAAATCGTTTAAAAATAAGATGATAGCTAGTAATACTAGTGTTGTTGGAGATAAAAAAGAAAGTAATGATAATAAAGAAGGTAATGTTATGGACGTAATAAATGAAAACTATAACGATACTGGTAATAGTAATAATAATGAACTTAATGGTTTTGTAGAGGACTCTACTGCTACATCAACTTCAAATAAAGCAGAAAATATAGAAGATTATAATGGTATAACAACTCCAATTAAAAAGGTTTTTAAAAAACCAAGACCTAGTACAAGATCTAAGAGCAAAGTAAAGAGTCACCTTGATAAAAATAATATTGAAATAAATCAAAAAGATAATCATAAAAGTAACAATAAAAACAATGGTAATCATAATCCTATCAATACTAATCATACTAACAATACTAATACTTATACCAACAATACCAATACTTATAATAACAATACAAATCATCATCATCACCCTCGGCCTCAATCTCCAAATAAAAACTCAAATAAAAAAGCTAAAACCAAAACTGAAACTGAAACTACACAAAATACCATTCAAGAATCAAATACAATATCAACTTCAATAATAAAACAAACTACGACTGCAACTAATTCTAAACAAAATAACGAATTTTCCTGGAATGGGATAAACTTCATGCTGAATACAAAAAACTATTTTAACATCAGCCAAGACTACAAAAATGACTTCGAGAACACATCACATTTCTCTACTTTAATGAATTTAAGAATACCTGAAGATATTAAATTCGGCGATAACTTAGGAGATTTCATATTTAGACGGTGTTCAGGAATACTACTAACTGGACATCCTTGGATATATTTCTTCTCTGAGCTAAACGAAAATGAAACATTATTTAATAATCTTAAGCAAGTTAGCTTTGTTGTGTTTAACAAATTGATCTTTTTACTTAAGCTACTGCAGCAAAATAATATATTACCATCAGAAAATCTTTTTATTGATAAAATGGATAACGCTATTAGAAAGTTTTACTTCATAATGTCGAATAAGACTAATTTAGTTAATGGTAAAAATTTCTTTATTGATTTTAAAACATTTATATTGAGTCTTTACATGAATGGTTTCGATATGTATTTTGATAATCCGAAATTAATAAGACTATGCCCGTTTTTGTTTAAATCAATAAGGAGGAAGATCTTACGAATGATCGATAATGAAGATGTGCGCTTAGAAATTATAGAAAAAATGAAAAAGTTAAGAATTGATATGATGATTATTGATAGTCAGCTAAGTCAGCCAAATTCTCCTTAGTAAACAATGTTAATTAATTTTAAATAAAGGTATTAATAAATATAATAATGATACTAAAAATATAAGTAATAAATGAAGTAATAAATGAAGATGAAGTAATAAAAGTAATAAATTTTGTAATTATAATAATATAATTCATTATATTATATAATAATTCATTTTATAAGTAAAAGTAATTGTAAAAAAACTGTTATTTATAATATTTATATAATATAATATAAAAATAATATTTATTTACAAGTTATATTATTTACAAATTGTTTGCACATTAAGTTAATTTCCTTTCAAATTTCAATTATCAAATGAAATTCCATTCAAATTTCTTTCTAATAATTCATTTATACTCATATGAATTATCTTTAAAATATGATACAATTCTTGCACTTTCCAGTAGACTTCTTTACAATTTTAAGATCCTCAAATTTGTAGTCTAAACTAAATCTACTATTGTTTGTTTCTTTAATTGTGGAGGATCTATCAAATTTGGGTAAGTCAAAGTCAGGCTTTCCACTTTTTTTACAATAGCGTAACGAATAATTAGAGTAATTTCCCGCGAGGTCAATATTTAAAGACTCTTTATCAAAATATTTATTATAACATTTAACGCCTTCTACAATAAGCTCAGAGATTGTAATAAAATTATTAACTTGTATTGGAAGATGGAAGATCTTACTTTCTTTGTTGATTTTTGTAGTTAAGTAAAGAGAAACAAGTAAACGTTGTTCTATAAAAAAACTTTCGTCGTATTCATCGCAGGGATTGCATCTACCGCAATATCTATCGGAGTAATCACGGTAATCTAAATTTTGATTTTCTTCGTATATTATATTAGCCTTTTTTTCAGGACTGTCCATTACTTCTTCGAGCTTTTTGGAAAATCTACTAGATTTAGAATTTTTAGACACTAATGTGGTTTTACCAGAAACATTATCTGAGGACAATTCTTTTTTAAAATAAATTATAGTTGAGATTTATATATTAAAATTTACCTTCTTTATCTTGCATGGAAAAATTTGTGCTAAAACTACTGATTTTCTTGTCAGAATTTATAAAAGTCATTTATGCTTAGTTAATTATTAAAGTAAATTATTTAAATTATAAATACAGTTTGCATAATAATAAAAGTTTAAATAGTAAAACGTTTTTATTATCTATTATACGTAACTATGACGTAATTTTATTTAAGATAAAATAATAACTCATATTTAGAACATTATATTAATATTTAATATTAATATTATTTTCTAATCTTAACTTATTATTTTTATTACTAATTTATATTAATTTTATATATAATGTTGCTATAATACAAATTATTAAATAAAAAATGAAGTGTTATGGAATAGTTTTACTTTCTTTATTAATCTTGAATTTAATTCAAGCAATATCAATTTCAAAAGAACCAATCAACTTATTATTAAAGCCAGATAGTAATGATAATAAAAGAAGTACTTACATTAAATTAAAAATATCAAACTTTCAATCATATACTTTTACATATATACTTACTTACTAACAATCTAGAGGCAATATATAAAAAGTTATATAACAGTTTACTTAATATGGTAATCAAAGGAAATGGAAAGATTGGAAATATTTCTCTTCAATTTGGTAATACTGAAAATGAAAGATATATGGTTGCACTAACTAAAATAAAAGTAATTAAGAAGCATATATTATCATATAATTATTAATAACTTTTACTTATTTTACTTAAATAGGCCGGAGACTTTATCGTAAAAATTCCCGAAGCTCTTATTTATTCCCCTGAATTTCCCGCTATTAAGAAATACTGCGAACAATTTAACAGCTTAGTAACTGAGAAAAAAATTAGACATAGTCAAGGTGACTTATGCTTACAGTTGTGGGTTCTTAATGAAAGAAAGAATTTAGCTAAGTCAGCCTACCAAAATTTCATTGCCTTCTTACCTAATAAATATACAAACTTTCCTATAATGTTTGACACTAAAGATAAAAAGCTTTGCCGTAATTCATTCTTATTAGATATAATAAATAACGAACGAGGATACTTAGAAGAAGATTACATTACATTAAAACGACATAAACTCTTACAAAAGATTACTAAAAAGGAATACTTCCAAGCATATACTATTTTCCAATCAAGAACTTATCAATACACAAATAGCCAAAAAAAGACTTTAACATCGTATATCCCATTAGTTGATCTATTTAATTATAAAGGTGGAAAAGAACACGGACACAATAAAGTAGCCTGGAAGTTCGAAAATAATAATTTTGTTGTTTACGCATTTGATGATATTGAACCTGGAAGTAAGGTAAGCTAACAAGATAAATAAATTTAATAAACTTATCAATAATCAAAATCATTATTAATATCATCCTTAGTTATATATTGAATATGGTAGTCACTCTAATCTTCAATTTTTAATATATTATGGATTTACTTACGGTAAACCAGCAGAAAAGGCAGAATATAATATATATGTTGGAAGTGGAGATCAACAGGTTATCGTTGATATTAACGCTGATATGAATTTGATGAAGGCTTTACAACCTGTAAGACACTCCTTCCCAAATGTTAAGAAATCAGAAGATGATACTACCCCTAAATTTATTTCAAAGGAAAATGAGTTAAAAAGTTTGGATTTATTATTGAAAGAACTAAGAGATAAAATACATGGATATACAACAACTACTTTAGAGGTAAGAATTTAATTTACTACTTATCTTATTATCATAGTATTACGTTCTTATATAATTATTTCTTATTTAATTATAATATAAACTTATTTTATTTATTAGCAAGATTTAAATAAACTCAAAAATTCAGTTTCAGAGAATGAAAGAAATATCTTACGAGTAGCTAGTGAAGAAAGACAATTGTTTACTGATTATAAAAATATGGTTGAGACATTTGTAATATTATTAAACAAGAGATCAAAAACTAAATTAAGTTCAAAAACAAGTAAACTTTTATCGGTAAATGCTGCTTACAGAGCATATTTTTCTCAAATTAATGATCATTTAGGATTAAAATTGGCTTCAACTTAAATAATATGATCAATAATAGTTAAAAAATAAATTGAATTAAAATATAATAAAAGTTATTGATTATTGTTCAGTGTTAATTAATTAATTAATGTTTCTAGTTATGTTATTTATGATATGATATTAAGTAAGATTTATCAGTATAATTTTATAATTAAGATATACACTTTAATAACATTTAAACATTTAATAAGTTATTTCATGTGAATAATTTAAATAATATATCTTTAATAGGTTAATGTAATGATATTATTATATGCAAATATTTATAATACCCATATAAAAATAATATTTATTCAAATATTTCTTTAATTATTTATTTAAATTATTTTTACTTTTGTATAATTGTGGCATTTTACTAGGAAACGGCCAGTTACTTTTAATATATTACTAATTTCTAATTAATTTCTTTTAACTGAATAAAATGTCCGACAACGAATTTGAAAGACAAAAAAGTATTGAGAATGGATTTTCAAATAATGACGATGTTATAAAAATAAGTAAATATTCTTATAAAATTTAATCACTAAATACTAATTTAATTTTTAGGACAAGAAAGACAATCAAAAGAAAACAGATTAAAAGTCATGTATAACATTGTTGTATATTCACCTGTAATTATTGTATTAAGTCTAATTATTATTGTATATGGAACATATCTTGGAGGCTATATTTATGTTTTGATGGCCTATAATAATACACAAATAGCAGATAAAATATTTCCAGCGTATACGAAGAGAGAATCAATAAAAGGATCATATGTAAAAGGATTAACACTACTTATTTTAACACTTTATTTTCTTACAATGTTTTTAATTGCATTCCTCAGAACTGTTTTTATGGATCCTGGCTTTTTCGATAGTCCAATAAATATGGAAAAATTGCTTATTGATAAAGTTTCACCAACACCAAGATTAAAACAAAGCGCAAAACAAAAACAAAAAGGTTCAAGACAAATATCAAAACAACTATCAAAAGAAATTAAAGAATTTGATGAAGAAAACGAAATAGACGATGACCACGACAAATATGTGATAGAACGAAACTTCTCATCATTAATTAATGAAAAAGTAAAGACTGGACCTTTGACTGAGATGGAGTACTTACAATACCGACATCTTGTTTCACATTTTTATAATAATGAGAAACCTGTTGTAAAAGAAGAACGGCTTTCAAATTTTATTATGACAGAAAAATTTATACCAAGAATAGAAAATGATGAAGTTGTTCCTACTTTAATCACTGTTATGGAAGAAGAAAAAATACGCAATCCGACTAACATGGATGATATATGGGTTAATTTCAAAGACTCAAATTTAATGACTATAACTTTATGTAGCTCATGCCATAGACTAAAGGTAGAACGTTCACACCATTGCAGACAATGCGGAAGATGTATACTAAAAATGGACCACCATTGCCCGTGGCTATCAAACTGTATTGGTTTTAGAAATTATAAATACTTTTGTTTAATGCATTTTTATGGTATAATACTAACTGGAATAGTGACTTTAACCTTCTGGGAAGTTGTAGTTGGTAGTCTATTAAGTGTTACTAGTAGTTTTGGAGAATGCTTTATATTCCTTTTTTCATATGTAATTAATATTGGCTTGATGGGATTTCTAATATGGTTATTTGCTGCTAATTTTAAATTGGTATTTTCAGCTCAAACAGTTATAGAACAATCAGACAGAGAACGATTCCCAAGTGCAAAAGCAGAAAACGCATATGATCAAGGATATTATAAAAACTTTACAACTGTGTTTGGTACTAATCCTTTAGTATGGTTTTTACCTTTTTTTGCAAATTATGCTGGAGATGGTATTGTTTATGAGAAGAATAATACAGATATACATAATGTAATGAGGTCTTCATCTGCGGCTAAAATGATATCGTAAGGTCATAAATAATAAGAGATTGATATTTAATTATAGGAAATTATAGTATATGTTCATATTCTTTTTTTAATTGAAATATTTTGAATAAATATAAACTAACTATATAAATGTTTTACTTTGAAATATTAATGTTATTTTTTTATATTACTTAATTAATCATATAGTAGTAATATTTAATTAATTAGGCAATAATTTAATTAATAATTTGTTAATTGAAAATTTATGATGTCACTTATAAAAACGGCAATTTACAATATAATACAATTATGACTAAAGTTCATTAAATAAAATGTTCGACCACGAATTTGGAAGACATACAAGTAATGAGAATGAATTTCCAAATAAAGAAGATATTATAAAAATGAGTAAATACTCATATTAATTATATATAAAACTAATTTTAATTTAAAGAACAAGAAAAACTATCAAAAGAAAAAAGATTAAAAGTCTTGTATAACTTTGTTATATATTCACCTGTAATTATTGTATTAAGTCTTATTATTATTGTATATGGAACATATCTTGGAGGATATATTTATGTTTTGATGGCCTATAATAATACACAAATAGCAGATAAAATATTTCCAGCGTATACGAAGAGAGAATCAATAAAAGGATCATATAGAAAAGGATTAACTTTACTTATTTTAACACTTTACTTTCTTTTAATGTTTATAATATCTTTCCTCAGGACTGTAGTCATGGATCCAGGTTACTTCGAGAGTCCAATAAAAGTGGAGAAAAAGCTTCTAGATAAAATATCCCCTATACAAAGAGAAAATCAAAAATCAAATGATTCTATGATTCAAATATCAAAACAGCTTTCAAAAGAAATTAAAGAATTAGATGATGAACTTACCATCGATCTCATAGATAAAAATTTCTCATCTCTACTTAACGAAAAAGTAAAAAATGGACCCACAACTGAAATTGAATACTTACAATACAGACACTTCGTTTCACGTTTTTATAATAACGAGAAAAAAATTAACGAAGAAAGACTTATGTACTTAGCAAAGTCAAAAAAGCATGTAACTAAAGATTCTAAGATAGAAAATGATGATTTAGATGATGCAGCTCTTGAGGAGGAAGAAAAAACAATTCATCCGACTAACATGGACGATATATGGGCTAATTTCAAAGATACAAATTTAATGACTATAACTTTATGTAGTTCATGCCATCGACTAAAGGTAGAACGATCCCACCATTGCAGACAATGCGGAAGATGTTTGCTTAAAATGGACCACCACTGCCCGTGGGTAGCTAATTGTATTGGTTTTAGAAATTATAAATACTTTTGTTTAATTCATTTAAATGGAATAATACTTACTTTAATAGTGACTTTAACCTTCTGGGAAGTTGTAGTTGGTAGTCTATTAAGTGTTACTAGTAGTTTTGGTGAATGCTTTATATTCCTTTTTGCATATGTGATTAATGTAGGCTTAATGGGATTTTTAATATGGTTATTTGCTTCTAATTTTAAATTGGTATTTACTGCTCAAACAGTTATAGAACAATCAGACAGAGAACGATTCCCAAGTGCAAAGGCTTTTAATGTATATGATCTTGGATATTATAAAAACTTTACAACTGTATTTGGTACAAATCCATTAATATGGTTTGTACCTTTCTATGCAAATTATGCTGGAGATGGTATTGTTTTCGAAAAGAATCAGAATCATATTGAAAAACCAAGCATAAAACAAAACAAGTCAAGTACAATAATATCAAATAAATTAGAAGAAAATGTAAATATTATTAAAGTAAAAGAATAAATATTATTAGTTGGAATTATAACAATTATTGTATTATTAATTAAACTAACTACATTAACTAATATAATTAAGAATGGTTATAATCTATTTTATTATATTAATTAGAATTATCTATACGAATATTTCTCTATTTTAATCCATTAAATTGATAATAATTATTATAACATATGTTAATTATCTATGAATTGTGTATGTAATTGGTAATGAGTTTAATTAATTCTTATTTAATTAAGTAAATTTTTAATAATTATTTAAAATGGATAAATACAGAAACAGCAAAAATAATATACTTAAGAACGAAGCAAGCAAAAACATCTATGATAAAAACATATACCCAAGTCCGAATACCACAAATAAAATGCACTCTTCTAAAGTTTTTGATTTTGTCAATAAAGTTGAGAAAGACTATAAAGATTATAAATATGATAATAAATATGATAATAAAGATGATATAGTTAATAAACTAAAACTAGAAAATGAAGAGTTAAAAAAAGTATATAAATCACAAAACATTAATAATATCATTAATAATATCTTATAATTATTCTAGACAATCAAAACAAAGGATAAAGTATTACAAATGAAGGATAAAAAAATAAACGAACAAGAAAAAGAACTAAATAATTTAAAATCAGAAATATACATATTAAAGGGATTTAAGGAAGAAAGTAATTAATAATTATAACTTTAACTAACTATATTAAACTTAAACATTATTTATTACTAAACAATTATACTAAGCAATTAACTTACTTACTTACTTAATTAATAAACAGAGAAAGAAGTACCAACAAAGAAAACTTTAAAATTTAAATCAAGTAGTGATCTTATACATAAAGATAAATTCTTTAACCAAGGTGACTCATTTAATTTTGGCTCACGTATAATAACTTAATATAAATTAAATTTTTATAATATATTTAGTTCACTCAGATCTATTCCACATCGGTCACAATTTTAATGATAATTTTAATATAATTAATGAGAATGATCCTTATAACAATCATAATTATAATAACGAAGAAGAATTAATTGATCCACTAAAGGAATACGAAGATCATATATTAGACGAACTCTGTCCCAATCCTGATCATATGACATATGAGCAACTGCTAGCATTGCAAGATAAAGTTGGATCTGTTAGTAAAGGAGTTGATAAAGGTAAAATTAAAAATCTACAGACGATAAAGTATAACAAAAAAGATAAATCACAACAAATGGATAAGTAAGTAATAGATTATTTACTATATTTTCTATTAATATCTCTTATTTAGATGTGCTATTTGTCAGTTTGAATTTAAAGATAATGAGACTTTAAGAAAGTTAAAGTGTAGACATTATTATCATCCTGAGTGTGTTGATAGTTGGTTGTTGAATGATAATAGTTGTCCAGTTTGTAAAGAACAAGCTTGTTAGAAAGAGTGTTAGATAATTTGTGAGATTGTTTGTTTGCTAGAAATTGTTTGATATTTTGTTTGCCTGATAGCTTGTTTTGTTTAATAGTTTGTTAGATTTGTTAATATATATACTCATATAAAGTAACTTGAAATAATTAAATAATTAATAAAATGTAAATTTTAAGTAAAATAAAAGATAATAGTTTTATGTATAGAAAATATAATTTGTACTAACAATAATTTATTATTATTTTATTATTTATAATTCAGTAATTATACTAAAAAGACAAAATCTTATTATATTATTTAAAATTCTAATTATAATAAATCAATGTCTTTATTGTCTTTATTAACATCATCTTTATTCTTTACTTCCTCATCAATTTTATTTTCATTTCTTAATAAGGGTCCTTTATCTTTATTATCTTCACCGATTTCTAAATTCCATTCAGAGTCTAATTTTAAATTAAAGCCAGGAGGTGGCTGTTGCTTTTCGCTTTCAATTATATTAACTTCATCATTGCTTTCTTTACTTTCCTTACTTTTTCTTAATTCTTCATTGACTATAACATTTGTTTCTGTCTTCATTTCCCCTTCAGCACCTAAGTTAATTCCAATACCACGATCATCTTGTTTTGATTTATTCGATTTATTTGATTTGAAAGAATTTTTACTGATATTCGATCCATAATTCTTAATTATTTTATCAATTAATTCTACCCTATTTAATCCTCCAATATTTTTTTTGTCGTCATTATTTTTATCATTATCTATATCATATAAACTATTCTTATGACTATACTCTCCTTCATCAACTTCATTAATGATACCAAAATTATGTGCTATTTGCTCTAATTCTATTTCGTTAAGCTCAATCTCATGGTTATTATTTATATTATTTTTTTCTCCGCCACTATTACTTTTAATTTCAGAACCTGAACCAGATTTATTATTTACATTCTGTACATTTAAATCAAGCTCTTTAATATCATCTACATTATAATCTACCTTTACTTCAGGACTCATTGCTTTCTTCTTTTTTGGAGAAAGCCAAGAATTCTTAGCTCCTCCAATCTTCTTAGTCCAACTCTTTTGTGTTACACTTGTTGCTCTGATCATTAAGTAACCCATTACAAAAGCAAATAGTTGTACTACACCCAATACTAAAGCTATAACACCGACTGCTTTTAAAAAGGGAGGCAACCAATCAATTATACTGTTTAAGCAACCTTCATGTTGAACTGGTCCTTTACCAACATCTGAGAATAAATACTTTTTCATTTTTTGTTTAGGCTTAGTTATATCAGTACTATTATATTCAGTAGTACACCAACCACTACAATTAAAATAAGTTTCAAAAAACCCAAACGAAGTAGCAAAGGCAGTTTCATTAAATGAATTATTAGGATCAAATTTATTATCTAATTGTTGAGCTTTTTTCTCTACATTTTGTCTTAATTTTTCTGTGCAATTCAAAAAATTAGTTGCTGATGTTTCAACAGTTGATTTTGTCCATTGAATATATTGAGTAAGTATAATATCTTCTTGTTTAAACGATGTTGAATTTTTAAAATAACAAGGACAGTCTGAAGAGCATAACGTTCTATCAACTTCTATTAAGTAGTTATCTATACCCTCCCATATTGATAAAATACCTTGTGATTCTGCACAGGTTGTAGTTGTAACTAATAATAAGTAAATAAATAAATTAGTAACTATACAAAGTTATTATAGTTATGTTAAGTAATAAATAAGTAACAAATAAAGATATAGAATAATCCAATTAATTACTTACAAAAACCAGCTACTATTGTTAATATTCCTATTCCTGTTGTAGCAAGTAATGATATTCCGATTAGGATTACGAATAAGTAAGAAGTATTTTTGGATTTTTTATGAAAGGCTATGTATCCAAAAAGAATAATAAAGCAAATATAAATCCCAACTATTAGCTGTATTGTTCCTAAGTTACTAAATATACTTTCTCTCCAATTAGCAATACTAAAATTAAATTGGTATGCAATTAAAACAACTATAACAATTGCTAAAGCCTTTAAAATATTGAAATTATTTGAAATTATGTTAAATGTTTATATTTCTTTTATAATTTTATTTACTGAAAAAATACTAACAAGAACTAATCCACAGCATTTAATTTTTTCTCTATCTAGTTCTTCTGGCTCTTCGCACATCCAAAAAGTCATTTTATTATAATAATTAAAATTAGCTTTAATTTATATGTTTATTAAAGTTTATTTTTAACTAAATAATTTAATAACTAAATAACTAATTAATTATTGTTTGTTTAATAAATTGTTAATAAAATATAAGTAAATTATGTAAAAGTAAATAATGCTAATAAGTGACATTATTAATAATAATTATATATTATTTTAAAGATGGGACTAACTATCAACCCTTGTTGTAGAACACCTAGGTCAGATCCTGAAGAGTATTTATGTGAGTTTTGGGAAGGGTTAAGAGCGAGAAGAATAAGTTCTTCTGAATATATCGGAAGAGTTTATGATTTATATGAAAAAGAACAAAAATTAAGTTCTGATCATTGGAAAATTATTGTAAGGGAGTTTTTTTATCACAGCCGAGATGATTTTAATCTTAACCATGTAGAGCCATTCTTTACAGAAATTTATAACAAATATTCAATAAATTTTGTATATTTAATATGTGCATTAATTTTTGTTTTCAGGATAGATAAAAAGGATGCTATTGCTGCTTTTAATTTCGCTTTTACAAAAATAAACGACAATAAAAAAATATGGTTAATAGAAAAAAATAATATACTTTCTATTGACAGAGAAGAAATAAGAAAAGTTATAGAAATATATGTTGAAATTATTAGTTCAGTGACGATACGTTATTTTTCCAGACAAGAAGAAAAGCTAAAGCAATTTTCTAAAATTTATGATATTATCGTTCAGCAAACTTATATAAATACTATTATAGTAAAGGAAGAAATTGATAAAAAATATGAGCCAGAATACATAAGAATAAATGATGTTTTTGATAATTTTTATAAAGATTTATCAGATAGTTCAGTTATTAGAGATAAATTAACTGATATCTATTTTAAATTATTTGAAAAGAAGACAAGAACATATGAACTAGATCAAACAGAAATACGAGATAAAGGCCAATTAACTCCAATTTCAAACGGTGCAATTGGTCTTTGAAATATAAACAAGTATGGTTACAATGTTGTAATATCTAGTTTAAGATATCAATTATGCAATAAAATTAGTATAAATATAATAACTATAAATAATAATATAAGTATTAGTAATAAACATTAATTTCATTATCATAGTTACATTATAAAAATATATATTTGAATATATAATTAATTAATATATGAATTAAATATTAAAAATGTTATTATAATGAGTGGCGAAGTAACTAAGGATGACAAAAAAGATTTGAGTAAATACTATTATTTACTTATTTTAAATAGAGGACTGGGACGAAGAAGTTAACTCTGATAACGAAGAGGAAACTGAACACAAAAAAGAAAATACTGAAGAAAAGGTAGCCAAAGTCGAAGAACCCAAACAAAAAATATTAAAAGATAGATACGGCGAGATAGTTATAAACACTCTAGAAGCATATGTTGAACCAAAAAAAGATGTAAAAGAAGCTAGAGGAGACAGAAGTAAAAATTATAAGCTAAATTAACCATATAATTATTATAGGAGCTAAACTTGGTTATAATTTTGCTGATCTTGCAGAAGATTCAGATGAAGAAGAAGAGGAAGAGGAAGAAGAAACAAAAGTCCAAACAAAAGAAGAATCATTTGAAGAAGACGAAGTTAAAAGTAAGTTTTATTATATGTTTCGAGAGTCATTGTTATGCATTTAATTATTGTGTTAGTTATTATACTATAGCTTTAAATAATGCGTATTGTACTTAGTGTACTGTCACTATAAATTTATTGTTTTTTGAGATATAAAAATTTAATATTTACTTATTTACATTATTTACTTTACATCTATTTAGCTAAAAAAAGTAAAGGTCAACCAAAACATAAAAATGAAGAAGACTTAGATGACTTACTCAAAGAATTAGGAAGTAATTAATACACTTTCATATTTATTTTAATATTTAATTAGTCGAGGTAAAGGAAACTAAAAAGGAACCCAAAAAGAAACAAGAAAAAAAAGAAGAAGTAAAAAAAGACGTGACTAAAAAAGAAGAAACTAAAGAAGGAGAAACAAAAGAAGGTGACGTCAAAAAGAAGAAGAAAAAGAAGACAAAAACAACAACTGGAGATGCAAAGAAAACAACCCATTTTAATATCGATGCTAAAAGAGATTTATTAGAGGCCCAAGAAGCATTAAAGAAAAAGCAGAAAAAGAAAGGAATATAAATAATAATTAACTATTTAATTAGAGAATAAACGTATATTCAATTTTCTTTAAAATTATTTCATATTTCATATTACATTATAACAAAGAACATAAATTTTAAATTAAATTAGATATAATATATCTAAATTAATATTATCTACCTATTATCGTTCTACTTTTTCATACTTTATTCCTTTTTTATCACAGAAGTATTCATAAAAACTATCGAATAGACCTGGCCAAGCACCCCCAACATAATCATAATTAGTTGGGAAGTTATCTCCAATATCAATTAATAATCGTGGAAGGTTAATCCATTGATCATTTGTAAGTCCTTTAATTGTTTTCTTTTTCTAAAAAATAAATCATATATAAATAATTAATAATAAAACATATATTATTATGTATATAGTCTATTATTAGTACCTCACAAACTTCTAAAAATTCAGTAAATTCAGTTGTTAGTTTAAATTTTGCAAATAAAAGCTTATCGTATGCAATAACGATAGGTATGTCTAATTGCTGGCCTTTCTTTGGAACAAAGAGAAGGAATATAAAATTATAAAAGTCAAAGAATTCCTTTGAGTCGATCTTCTTAAGAACCTCATTAACAACATTCTTTACACTGATCATATTATTATAAATCATTTATATAAATAATTACCATGATTTTAGTGCAGAAACAGTTGTAACCTTAAAGAATCTAAAACAATTTGTAAATCCTTGAAGATCAAATTCGAACTTTTTACACCCAGATTTAAATAGTAAATATGGCATACAAACCTATAATAAGATTAGCATCTGTTATATATTATTGTTATTATATGTTATATAATATTGTTATATATTATTATATTTTGTTATATTACATCGCCTTGTAGGTCTATTCCTAAATCTTTAGCAAACGGCTCTATTTTTTCTAGCGTTATCACATTACAACTAGGATCTTTGTATTTACTAAACTCCTATTATATTAATAATTTGTTTAATTATATAATTTTTACTTTATCAACACCTTTCTCATCAACTTTAAAAGTGGTCTAAAATTATTAATTTGTATGTAAAATTATATAAATACCTTTGGTTTAACATCGAAGTCGTAATCTGTACCTTTAGCATCTGTATAACATAATGCAAAGCCACATTCTTCAATAAATTTAGTGTTCTTCCTTGTTCCACATTGCATACATTCTAGAGTCTTGCTCATAATAAATAATTAATTAATTATATTAATTATAAAATATTAATTAATATAAATTCTATTATTCTAAAGTTGATAATTATTAAAATGTAATTGAAATATAAGTAACGTTTTTAGTTATTTATTAATTTATATTGGGGATTGGGGATTGGGGATTGGGGATTGGGGATTGCCCAATCCCCAATCCCCAATCCCCAATCCCCAATAATTATCTAATTCGTATATTAAAGTTATATATTATATAATTATTTAATAAATAATTATATTTTATATATTAATATAATAATAATTATTATTATTATAGAAGAATTATATTTTTATCTTTTTATTACTTAATTATCACTTAATTATCTATTTCTAATTATCTTTAGGAACTAACTTTCCTCTTTCTATCAATAGTTTTCTATAATCTTTTGTTAGCATTGCCTTTTGATTTACATTTGAAGGATCTTTCAACATATTTTCCATTTCTATTATTTTTTCAGTAAGTATATCAAATTCACTTTTTTGTGAATTAGAGTTTCCTTTTTTGCCACCTGTATTACTTGAATTACCAGTATTACTAATATTGCTATTAGTATTTCCTGTATTATTGTTCATATTATTGTTTGTATTACTATTTTTACCCTTAGGAACATGTATTTGAATATCATTATCAAGATCCATCTTTTCATTCTTACCCATCTTATTTTTATTATTTCCTTTTACATTATTACTCTCAATAACATCTTCATTTTTCTTAACAGGAATATTACTTGTTAACTTGTCTTTAGCTTTCTGTTTTTCATTTTCAATATATTGAAAGTCATCATCATCAAAAGCATGCATCTTCTTAAGCTGCTCTAATATAGCGTTTGAGCCACCAGTTAAAATATTATATCTTATTTGTTTTTGAGGATTACCAGCAATGGCTATTTTGTTCAAGCCGAGTACACATAAGTCAGTGGGAACCA
>Ga0100378_1003172_pt1 | contig 15904 bp, 20 predicted proteins | sample CryGeymeta201502_FD_81535 | JGI IMG/M metagenome (GOLD analysis project Ga0100378, IMG submission 81535) | Groundwater microbial communities from Crystal Geyser aquifers in Utah, USA - Crystal Geyser metaG 2015-02 | ecosystem: Environmental > Aquatic > Deep subsurface > Groundwater | place: USA...
AAAATGAAATTAACAGAAAATGACATGGTAATGAGCAAAAAATCTTATGCATCTGAAAAAGCAGCGTTGAAAGCGGCAGCAAAAACCGAAGACGGATTGCAAAAGGTTCACAAGTTGCCTTCCGGCAGATTCTGTTACATGAGGGCGATTCACTGGAAAGCATGAAGGCGATTCACTGGAAAGCATTGTGCTGTGTGAACTGCTCATGCGAAGTTTGCGATAATCAAAGGAGATAAAATGAAAAAAATAGCAATGTTTGTTTTTTTGGCTTTTGTGATGACTCCATCTGCCGGAAAAGCAGATCAATTCAACATAGACGGCTACAATGTGACGATAGGATGGAAACAGCAAATGGATAAGGTGACAACTTGGGGAGGCGTGACCGGAGGCCAAAAATGCAAGCAGCTGAATTTGACGATTTTTCTGCAAAACAGCAAAGAATCGAGATTGGCTCACTTGGAAGCAGCAATAAGAAATTATAATCCGTCAAGAACGAACAGGTTCAAGGCGGCCGACACTGTTTATCAAAACATCCATAATCGAAAATACTGGCATGTTGATGAAATCTATACCAATTGCCTGCAATAAAGTGAGAAATGATGATAATCGGATACGTCAGAGTAAGTACCAACGGACAAACGGTCGAGAATCAAAAGCTGGCAATTTATGAAGCAAATTATCGGCCGGATCATTGGTATGAGGTAAACGCATCGAGCAGGAAGAGTCTCAGCACTCGCAGAATTGACGAACTTCTGGAGCACGCCAAAGCCGGAGACAAAATAGTGGTAGCTGAACTTTCCAGGCTGGGAAGATCCGTGGGCCAGATATCCATGCTGGTTAATGAACTGATAAAGAATGATGTTGAGCTGCACTGCTTGAAGGAAAGCATCAACATCGGCGGCAAGATGAATATGCAGACAAAAGTCATGACCACTCTTTTCTCTCTGTTTGCAGAGATTGAACGAGACTTAATTTCAGAACGCACAAAGGAGGGCCTTAATCGAGCCGTAACGGAAGGGAAAACACTTGGGCGCCCCAAAGGTCATGGCAAGAGCAAAATTGACGCCAGGGCCGCCGAGGTCATTGAATGGGTCGCCCAGGGAGTAAGCATCGCATCAATAGCCAAAATGCTCGGAGTGAGTTGGACGGCAGCGGATCATTATATCAAGACAAGGATTCTTGTCGCTCACAAATGAACATAAACGAGACACAAATAATTTTGATCATAACAAATGAGGCACAAAATAACTGTTGATATTCATCCGTAAGTCTTTTATATAAGTATTCATCAAATGGTTGATTGATTTAAAAACAAAACAAGGAGAACAAAATGAATGAAATAAAAGATCCAAATTATGTTCAGGCGATGAAAGGTCTGACTTATGAACCCATAGAAAGAATCGCCGCCGGGAAGAAAATCAAAAAAACTGTCCTGCCGACTGAACTGGTCTTCATGCCGAAACTGAACGGCATCCGGGTGCGTTGGGATGTTGAATCACAGTGCCTCCGTACCAACAACGGCATCATGGTACAAAGCTGTGACCATATTGTTAAACAGATCCTTGCAACCCGGTGGATGAAACATCTACCTATTGACGGCGAGATGTATCATCATGATCATGACGCTTACACCTTCAGCTATATCAACGGCAAGGTCCGCAGGAAATCAAGTTCCGCCGAAACCGAGTTTTTGCAGTTTCACATTTTTGAACTGGCAATGTTTGGCAATGCTGATTTCGACAAAGCCAAAAGACTGCAACTGATCGAAAAGTTGTTCCAGGCTGAAGAAAACCTTGGCGAGCATTTGATACGGGTGTCATACAAGCATGGTTATTCATTTGACGTTGAATCTTATTTCCGTGAATGCCTGAAAGACAAATATGAAGGTATCATGATTTCGGATCGATCTGGAATTTACACAACTGGAAAGGGAAAATGGATGTGGAAATTCAAGCCTGTTCATTCGGCAGAGCACAAGTTTGTTAGACTGGTTCCTGCACTGGAAGGCCGGAACATGAAAACATTTGCCGCTATTGAGCTGATGATGGAAGACGGACAGATTTTTACCTGCTCCGGCATAAGTGACAAGAGAAGGATGGAGATATTTAAGAACCCTCCTGCAGTTGAGGCTCCGATAACCATAGAGTTTGGCGACTGGTCTGATACTGGGATTCCAATATTCCCGCGATACGTTGATGAGAGATTTGACCTATGATTGACATAACAGGCATGAAATTCGAAAGACTTACTGTTTTGGAGAAAGATAACACGAAGCCATTAGGGAGAGTGTTTTGGATGTGTCAGTGCGAATGCGGAACGGTAAAATCCATTGAATCGTATCCATTAAGAAAAGGGATGACAAGATCATGTGGCTGTTTGAACATCGAAACAGCGATTAAGCGAAACAAGGTTGGCAAGCACCTTATGTCATATTCGACAGAATATCACATTTATCAGGACATGAAGGCGAGATGTAGAAATCAGAAAGCAATAAATTTTGACGACTACGGTGGAAGAGGTATCGCTGTTTGCGACAGATGGCTTGAGTCTTTTGAAAACTTCTATGAGGACATGGGCGACAGACCGTCGAAACAACATTCACTTGATCGTATTGACGGAAGCAAAGGGTATTCAAAAGAAAATTGTCGATGGGCCACTCTTGAGCAGCAAGCGAACAACAAAAGCAACAACGTGCTTATTACCCATGATGAAAGAACGATAACCATAGCTCAGTGGGCGAGGTACAAAGGCATGAATATAACCACTCTGCATAACAGGCTGAAGAAAGGAATGACAACCGAAGAAGCTCTTAATACACCAGTAAGGAGCAAACAATGTTGAGTAGTATAACGTTGTAAAGAGTTAGTATAAATAAGCAGTTACTTAGTTAAACAAACAAGGAGACATTATGCAAACAGCACAAGTAGCAAATATGCAAGAAGTTGTCAAAGCATTCGGGAAATATACAACAAAAATAGATAGATATAAATGGAAAACACAAGACGCGACTTGTCCCAGCCATTGAAGGTCGAAATATGTCTACTTTTGCCGCCATGGAATTGCGGATGGATGATGGCCAAATTTTTACTTGTTCAGGGTTTGATGATGTGACCCGGCTTAAATTATTCAAGAACCCACCGAAGCCCGACACTCCTATAACGATTGAATATGGCGATCTGAGCGATACGGGTGTGCCAATATTCCCTCGCTACAAAGATATTCGTTACGACCTGTGAAATAAATAGAAGTATTAAATAAAAGCTGCTTACATCAAAAACTTATAGTGTAGAGTAGAAAAATAATAAGCAACAGTTTACTTACTTATTGTTGCCAACTAACAAACTAAGGTATGGAGATTAAAATGAAACAATTGAAATTAAAAGTTACTGGCGTAGCTCCGATATTAATGCATGACAACAAAGGGGCAAACCCGCTGGGAATTTATGCAAAAGTTATCAAAAAAATATCTGGCAAGCGTGGCAAAACTGAAGATGATTATGGCGAACTTGCAAGGGTTGACTGGGAATCTGGGCTTTATATGCACGACGGAGTAGTGGTAATCCCAGCAAGATGTGTTGAAAAATGTTTCCTTCTTGGAGCCCGGAAGGTTAAAAAAGGAAAGCAATATGAGTCGGGTGTTTTTCTTGAAGAAGACTGGTGCGAACTTGATTATGACGGCACCAAAATAAAAGTTCAGAAAACTAAAGAATTTCCAGACAAAAATCTTGATAGGTATTTTGAAGAACATTCGGACGTTCAAATGGTTAAAGTTGGCATGGCGCAGATTCCACGGTGTCGCCCTATTTTCCATAACTGGAGTTTTAACGTGACGCTGCTTTATGAGCCGAGCATCCTTGAGAAGGATGACCTGTTGAAGGCTTGTGAAGACGCTGGGAAGCTGGTTGGATTGTTGGAACAACGTCCCAGACTTGGAAGGTTCGTTGTTGCAGAAGTGAAGTAGGCAATGACCTGCTGAAAAGCGGGTGCGGTATGGTGAGGTCCGGTGGGGTAAGGTAAGGTAAGGTAGGGCGAGGTTAGGCAGGGTAGGGTAAGGTAATTTTCAATGGATTGTTGCCTATCAGAAATGGTAGGCAATGACCTGCTGAAAAGCGGGTGCGGTAAGGTGGGGGTAAGGTATGGTTAGGTACGGTACGGTGAGGCGAGGTGGGGTAAGGTAACTTTTAACAGAAGTCAAAATAAACAGAGAGAGAGAATGAGATGGCGATAAAATTATTTCCGGCATACATGGAAGCAGCAAGAGCAATCGTTGAGTCAGTTGACAAAGAGGGTTATGGAATGTTGATTGATCACGCGACACTTCTTGCAATGCTTGGCCTTGAGGAGCCAACAACAATTTCCGAATATAAGCAGTTCAGCCTTGATAGAATGTTTCAGATTGAAAAGCTGAAAGAAGAGCTGCTGATTGAGCACAGTATTTACCTGATGTCGGAGTATGGCAAGGGGTATGTGGTGCTGACGCCGGATGAGCAAGTCGAACAGGCTCCTGCGAAGCATATGAAGAAAGCGAAACGCGAAATGATAAAGGCCGAGCAGGCATTGGTGAATGTGGACATAACCGCCCTTTCTTCTGATGGCGAAAGGATAAGGTTGCGAGGATTGTCAAAGATGGCTTTTATTCGATCAACGGTTAAAAACACAAAACTTATTGAGTAGTTAATAAGTAACCTGTTAATTACTTACTTTACAGAACCTGAGCCCCCCTGTAAATGGAGAGAGAGAAACGATGAAAATGCAAATTGACGAAACGAAGGTGTTGAAGCTGACTATCAGGGCCGAAAACCAAGACACTATCAATGTTTTCCTTGAAGACTTTTCCCCTGGGCATGGCCAGATAACAATAACCAGCTACGGCAACTCATGGGTGCATTACTGGCCGGGAATGGGTAACAGAAAGATTCATGAATTCTTTTGTGACTGTGATGCTCCCTACATAATCGGCAAACTTCTTGATTACAGGAAGCACGATGAGTTTGATAACGAGAGAACTTTAAAGCAAATCAAAAGGGATTTGATTGGAAAAAGGTTCGAGGGTTATTTTTCAAAAGAACATGCGCGAGAAATGTGGGACGACATTGTGAACAACTTGGATGGATGCAGCGAAAAGGAAATGTTCCTTTCATTCTTGACCGGAGGCGGGACAAGCGAACTTTATGATGGCGATTGGTACGACTGCCTGCAGAAAAGAAGAACTTCTGATTACAACCATCTTCAAAACGTAATTATTCCGACGGTAAAGGCCGCGCTGGTCGAAACCTTCGCTATCAAGAAAAAGAGCATTGACGCATGAGAGCAATAGTGGCGGGAAGCCGGTCAATCGAAGATATTTGCCTGGTTTCCAGGGCGATTCATGAATCAGGGTTCCCAGTGAAGGTCATTATATCAGGAACGGCGAGAGGCGTTGACCAGCTCGGCGAGGAATGGGCCAAGAAAAACAACGTCAAAGTTGAACGCTTCCCAGCCGATTGGAAAACATATGGCAATTATGCTGGGCATGTTCGCAATGGAGAAATGGCCCGAGCGGCCGATTGCCTTATCTGTATTTGGGATGGATCATCAAAGGGCAGCAAAAACATGATCGAAACGGCCAAGAAAGCAGGGTTGAAAATTTTCATTCATAAAATTGGAGAACAGATGAAGTTGCGAGATTGGCAAAAAGAGAATGCCATACAAATATTCACGGATGGATCATGTTACCCTAACCCAAATGGCCCGGGCGGATTTGCGGCCATCGTAAAAGGAGACGGCGAAACAAGAGAGATCTCCAGAGGATTCAAAAGCACGACGGTGAACAGGATGGAATTAATGGCCCCTTTAATCGCCCTTAGCACGCTTTCCAAGAGAAGCAATGTCATTGTATATAGCGACTCCAAATATGTTGTTGACGCCGTCGCTAAGGGGTGGCTGAGGCGATGGGAAGAATGTGAATGGCGATCAGCGGAAGGTAAGCCGACAAAGAATGTGGATTTATGGAAAGTGATGCTCGGCGCTTTGTCTTTTCATTCGGTAAAATTTGAATGGGTAAAAGGGCATGACGGTCATCCAGAGAATGAACGATGTGATTTGTTGGCTGGAGATGCCAGGAAGAATAGAGCAACAGGCAATGATCTTGGCTACATGAAATTAATGGCCGACCAGCAGGTAATTGTTGATCGATTAAACGTTTTGGGTTACTCAATGGAAACGATATAATTGATTTTCATTAAAACCGTGATAAATTAAGTAATTAAATTTAAGGAGAAAATATGAAATTTAAAGTGTGGGTGAGTACAGGACTTGTCGGATCAAAAAGAGAGACAATTGTCGAAATACCTGACAATGATATTGAGGGTTTGACGGCGAGAGCTCGAAACTATATCATTGAAGAGGATTGCAAGGAAGCGATGTTTGAAATGATCGAATGGAATTTTGAGGAGGTATTGTGACGCGATTTTTTAAGTGAGTTATTTAATGGAGACGGCATAATTTTTTATCTCAAATATTTCGTCAAAATTTATCGCAAAATGTAATTCCCCTTCATAATTATCGTATTCTGTTCCTAAAAATTCGACCCTCATGAAGGGCCGAGTTGCTCCATACCCATTTGTAAACCAAACTTCATCATAAATCCTGAATTCGCCATTATCCAAAAGCCTGCTTTCCCAGTACGGTTTGATTGAACGATATTCTTTTTTCTTTATCCCTGCTGCAATTTCGTCAAACCATTTTCTATGCAGCGTGAACCTCAATACCCGCATAATTATAAGGGCTCCGGAGAGCCCTTTTATTTTGAATTTTGATGTACTTTTGATGTACTTTTTCTTTGGTTTTAGGTAATTTTCTCCGAATCTCAACGGAGCAAATGCTTGTAATTACGCGCTTTGGGCGACAAACAAAACCTATGAATCGGCCTTTCACGCCGACAACACCGGTTCGAATCCGGTTGGGGACGCCAAGTTAAATCAGCTACTTAGCTGATTGTTTCATCTGAAGCGAGTCAATTTGATGTACTTTTGATGTACTTTTCTTCAGACGTTCCATAAAATCGGGAAGTGCTGCGAGCACTTCTCGATTTCCTTTTTGCAACTGATGAATGTATCTCTGGGTCGTTGAAAGATGTTTGTGCCTGAGCATAAATTGGATGTCAACGAGAGGCGTATTACTGGCCGCCAGGATCGAGGCGAACAGATGCCTGATGCCATGGAAACCAAACTGCTTTACCCCTGCCAGCTCACACAGTCCCTTCAGCCAGTGCTGCCGATACTGATATGGTATCCAAAACTTCTGATCTTCGCTCCCTTGAGTGTTGAGAAAAACAAAGGTTTTGAATCCGGTGGACTTTTGATGTACTTTTAGCAGGTCCATGAATTCGTCGCGGACAGGCAACCAAGCTTCTTCCCACTGACCCTTTTTATTCTTCCGCCAAATAAGCCGAATGGATTTTTTCTTAAAATCAACATCTTTCCAACCAAGACGAAAAAGCTCTTCACGTCGGGCTCCCGTTTCAAGGTACATCCTGAGCATGAGTTGATCCTGTCCGGTATGGCAAACCTCGAACACGTTCCAAAATTCCTCAAGGGTCGGCATGTAGCGTTCCTGTCGTTCCTCGGCGAATCGTTCAACATAAGTAAATGGATTCAACAACGGTAGATTCAGATATTTAATTCCGAATTGCCAGGCGGCACGAAGGTTCTTGCGTTGTTTATTGGCGGCATTCCCAGATCTGGAAAATGCTTGTTCTTGTAAATGATTGAGGATGACGAGTGGCTCAAGTGAATCGGCCGGCTCGTAAGGGTCAACTTCTTCATTGGCAAAAAGCTCACGAAAAGCAAGTTGCTTTTCGGAAACCGTTTTTTCGCAAAATCCGCCTGTTCCGGTGGCATATTGCAGATACTTTTCGGCCCATTCAAGACAAGAGACTGAACGGATCTGTTGAGGTGTATTCGCGTCGTTGTCGCTTTTCCCTTCTTCCTCCCATTGAAGGGCAGCTTTCTTGGTTTTGAAACATTTTCTTTTCTTGTTTCCTTGGATGATTACTTGTCCCATCCATGGGAATTTGTCCTTGTTTTTGTTGCAATTTGGATAAGCCATTGAGCAATTTCCTTTCAAAAAAGACCAAACGACGTTCTCCAATTCGGATGCCTCCCAGGTCTGAGTAGTACAATCTTACGGTTTTGATGTCAATACCAAGGCTGGAGGCGACTTCACGGGCCGTCATTTTCTTGCCGAGTTCCTGTTCGATGAGATCCATTTGTGATGCCCGGGCGTAATAATGATTTTAAACGGCTGAGTGAAGCGTGACGATTATTCCAATAAAAGTCCATATGAACGTATGCATTCATATGGACTTTGCCCTAAATGATCGGGGATGAAATTAAATTGCAATTGCTCTTTCTCTCTCCAATGGATATTTTTTGGTCAAATCATCAAAAACAACAGGAATAATGGCAGCAAAATCATGAAGAAGCGGAATCATGAGATTTTGCATTTGTGGGTCGGCGGCAGGATCACATCGAACTGTAAAAATATGTAACCATTCCGATAAATTTGTTTTTATCCGAATTGTTGTGGCCGTCGAATTCGGTAAGACTTTTCTGGCCTGTTGAGGTTGTTTACCATAAGCAATCATCTCCAAATAGGCATCTTCGGATGATTGCATCTGACGTTCCCAGACCTGCCAGCCTGAATCTGCGGCATTGTACCCTTCCGGTTCAATAAAACTAATGTTGTCCATTCTGACGTATCTTTGAGATTGCTGCAAAAAAGAACATAAACGGTGACGAACTATTTGATGTGTCATTGCTCGGTCTGTTTCAATATCAACAATGACATCAACAAATTCAAGCGTGGATTTGTGTGGAATTTCTTTGTTCAACAATCTTTTTACAAAATCGATAGAATCTATCGATTGTTTGTTTTGACTGTTCGTGCAAAGTCTTGCGCCATTTTCAATCAAAGATAGTGGCGTTGATACTGATATTGATTTTATCTTTGATTTTTGTTTAATGATTTTCACTTTCCCTTCCTTTCCGTTCCTTTTCGTTACGATACCGAAAATTGATTGTTTAATTGTAGAAACTTCAGACAATAAAAATTAATCTACCACTTGATTTATTTATTGTCAAATGATTTTAAATTCCCTTTCAGATTTTACAAAGTTCATTCTTTTTACAGAATGAGCTTCAAGGGTTCGATGTTGTCTATCAATGAAATCTATGATAATTGCGTTCCCTCCGTCATCTTTCTTTCTTATTGCACGACCCGCTCGTTGAAAAAACGACGGGGCAGCCTTAGTTCCTGCCGCCAGGACAATCGCGGAAATATCTTTGACATCTACGCCTTCATCAAAAATATTTGTGCAAATAATTGCCTCAAGGCGTCCTGACGACAATTTTTTCAATGAAGTCATACGATTCATTGCATCGTTGCTTCCGGTCACCATGACCGTTTTAATACCGCTTGAATCGAGCATTTGTTTTATTATTTTGCCATGCGTTATCTCCTGTACAATGATCAAAGTTTTGTGTCCCATGCCAACAAGCTTGATGACATTCGAGGCAATTATTTTATTTCTGAATTCATTGTGAATTATTCCCTTTTCGTAGATATCCCGCCAATCGGACAATCGGTTGAGTCCGGACGGTTGATCTATGTCGAAAAATTTAAAATAAGGCCTGGCGAGAACACCGGCGGCGATCAGCTCCGATGGTCCGACCTCATGCACAATTGGGCCGATTGAGCCAAGTAATTGCAAATTTGCCGCCGGGTCTTCATGCATGAACGGCGTTGCTGTCAAACCAAGACGCCAATAAGCGTTCGGGAATGCTCCAGCGGTTTCGTGAAATTGTTTGGCTCCTATGCGGTGTGCTTCATCAACCACCAGCAATCCAAATTGTTTGAGATCATTTTTGAGCGCTGGGCCATGATTTTTGATGGCGGTATGTAAGGTCTGCACCGTGGCAAACGTCAAATAATTCAAATCAAACTGGGAATCGCCAACAATGCCAATTTGATTTTTCATTTCCGGCCATCGTTGAGCAAAGCGTTCGGCTGCTTGGTACATGAGATTTACTCGATGAGTCAAAAAAATCATCGGTACGCCACAAGATTTGGCGATGGCAATTGCTGTCTCGGTTTTGCCAGCTCCGGTACCCAGCTTTAAAATTCCCCTTTTGGCGGTCATGAATTTAGCCACGGATTTAAGCTGATAATCTCGCAAGGTTATGCCGTGCAGACTGATTGGCCAAATTGGCGCATTAGGCATGATTCTGGCGTCAATCAAATTCACTGGATAACCAACGGCCTGGAGATGTTTCATTGTCATTGACAACAAACCCGATGGGAATGCCTTTGTTCTTTTTGCATACAAGGATCTGTAACCGTTCCAATTTTTCAGCCTTTTGTCACGTCTTCTGATAGCATCGGCGTTGGGATCTTTGTAGCTGAGAGCATTGGAGATGAGTTCATGTCCGTGCTCATTGCATTCAACCTGGGTGTATGCGTTTCTTACGGTAAGTTTAATCAAAGTGACACCTATTGAAATTATTGTAAATTTCAATATACATCAATCAATTGATTAATGCAAAATTATTTTGTAAATATCAGAATAACCACACAGTATCACCTTGATATTAATAAAAAATGAATGATCAATGTTGTTTGGCGTTATAATCAGAGATTATAAATAAGCCAATAGAAAATGCCGTTGTAATCCAAATTACGAAAAAAACAAATATTATGAAACACGTTTTGTTTTCATTTGAAACTTATAAATGAAAAAAATGAAAGATACGAAAGCTGGGAATCATGTTTTTGCTATTTAAGCAAAAAACCAACTATTTGATATTATTACATAATTTTTTTCCTTTATAACTTATTGATATTATTACATTTTTTCCTATATAATATATATATAAATATATATATAATAATAATACAGTATATTTCATTTTCATTTTCATTTACATTTTCATTTTCATTTTCATTTACTTATTTTTTTTATTTTATTTATTTATATAATTATATATTATGATTTTTCGTAATAATTTCAATCATTTAAGTATAGTTTAAGCGTTATGTGCTTGATTTTATTACATTTGTAAATAATGAAAATTTATTTTGCATGTCACTGAAAATAAATTCCGAAAAATTGACTCTTCAGCGTTTAAAGTAGAAAGGGCAAATCAAAATTCAAAATCATAAGGAGTCAAATATGCAAAATGAAAAATGGTTCGATTACAAAATTCAATCTCCAGTCGCTTGTGAATTGATTTTCATCAAGGAATGGTTGATGGCCAGAGACAGATACATGAGCAAAAACAAATTGGATGTTCGGTTTGACACCAACGGACAACCATACAAAATGCCATTTAAGTATAAAAATCTTGACGGCATTAAGACAGATTCCCAGCTCTGGAGAAATCTTCTTCGCTTGCAATCAGTCGCAGATCGAAATTTCATTCCGTATCGGATTTTCTGGTCCATCGCTTTTGAAATCATTTCCGATCTCGCTTTCAGCGATGATGAAATCAAGATGATTTGCTCACCGCTTTACACTTCATCGATCGTTGAGCGGTTCACTGAAATTGCAAAATCTCGCATAATTCTCAGCAATGAGCCATGCTTTCAGGCCGACGCTTATGTTGGATCAAGGTTGCAACGTGAGTATGTTGAATATGTTAAAAATGAAGTAAAATGCAGATATCCGGCAACTTACAATGAAAAAATAAATATTTTAGTTGCAGAAAAGAAACTACCGATGTTTAATCAAGCGATTGATTGATTCAATTTAACATTCAAAATGTCAAACTACATACCTGAGCGGCCCGTGACGGCATGATTGAACTTATGAGAATATCAATAGACGCCTTGCATGAAAAATGTCGTGACGGGCGACATAGGAGATAAAATGACATTAATCGATGCTCAAAAAAAATTTATTGCGGGGATCAGAGACGGAGTCAAGTGTCCCTGTTGCGGAAGATATGCCAAGGTCAATAAAATTTTGATCACAAAAACAATGGTTTTGGCATTAAAATGGATAAATGAAGAGGGTGAAAAAGTTGGCTGGGTGCATGTTCAAGAGACTGGGCCTGATTGGATCAAAAGATCCAACAGTCACGCAAAACTCATTCACTGGGGCCTATTGGAACGAAAGGAGAGTGATGATGGCAAGAAACATTCCGGCATATATCGGGCGACTTTAAAAGGTAAAGATTTTTTGAATGACTCGCTGAGAGTCAGAAAATATATGCTCATTTACAATCACAAATTGCTGTCTCCGACTGGTGTTGGTGCCATGATGTTGGCGAGCGATTGCATGAGTGAAAAATTCGACTATGAAAAAATGGTGAAATAATGATCGATGAAAATTTTCAAGACATGACTTTAGCATGTATGCAAAGGGTTCCAGAATTCAATGCCATTGCATGTGCTCACCTCAGCCCAGAAATTTTTGATGGGGCCGTTAGGAAAAATCTTTGCAAAATGATGATTGATTTTTGGGTGTCTTATGACACACTGGTCTCTGACAGAATTGTTGTCAATGTGTTGGGCGACATGACCAAAGAAGGGAAAATAACCTCCGTCGAAATGATGCCTCATGCGAGAAAATGGAAAGAACTGAAATCGATATCAATTGCCGAATGGAAATATGTGCTTGATAAACTGGTGTCTTTTCTTAAACATCAAAAAATCAAGCACTTGATTGAAGAATCAGTCAAAAAACACCTACCAAAAGGCGACTATTCAAAAATTGAACAGGAGATGGCGAAAATAGCTGGCATAACGACAAACAATAACGTTCAGCCCTATGATTATTTTTCGGAGGATAAAGTGCGAGAAAGATCCGCAACAAGAAAAGAGGAGTTGATGAAAGGCAAATCCAGCATTTCAACTGGCATTAAGGCCCTGGATGATCGACTGCATGCCAACGGGTTTTATCAAAAGGAGCTTTATATTTTCATGGCACCACCAAAACGTGGTAAGTCGATGTCGCTTCTATGGTTTTCTAATCAAGCGGCACTTCAGGGTTATAATGTGGCGCATTTCACTTGTGAAGTATCAAAAGAAATTTGTTCGCTCAGGCTGGACGCCATGAACGCCAAGGTGACCATCAAGGACATGAAAACTCAATTTGCCACGGCGGCTGATCATATTGTCAGCAGGATTCCCAGAGGCAAATTGATGCTTTTTGAATATCCGACAAAATCATTGTCGCCGCAAATGGTTAGCCATCAGGTCGACCGAATGCGGTCGGAATTCAATATCAACACCAACATGATTGTTGTTGATTATTTAGACATTATGCGACTCAATGGGCCGAAGGGAGATTCAAGCTGGTCAGATCAAGGCCCATTGGCAGAGGAGCTTCGAGGGCTTGCCGGTATGTTTGTCGTCCCGGTAGTAACGGCCACACAAATTAATCGTGGCGGATCTGATAAAGCCGTCACTTCCGGAAAAGATGTGGCTGGCAATTATGAAAAGATCATGATTGCTGATGAAATTTTTTCCCTTTCTGCAACAAAAGAGGAGCTGGCGGAAGGCATTTTACGAATCAGCAATACTGAATCCAGAAACTCCGAGGGTGGCACTATCGTAATTTCCACGAAATTTGCATACGGTCAATTTTTCAGTGAATTTATTGAAACGGAGATTTGATTATGTCCGCCTTTATTGACTATCTTGATTCAAATTGTTCAATAACCTATGTCTCTGGCGGCAGTCAAATGCTGCTGGAGGATGACTGTCCTTTCTGCGGCGGAAGCGGCCGGACTTATATCAGCGTTAAGAGAGAGCTCGGCATTTGTCATAAATGCGGCAAAGGGTTCGGGGCCGTAAGTTTTGTGGCGGCCTTTGAAAATGTGACAAGAGCACAGGCGATAAAAATAATTGGCGGCTCAGAGGATCGATATGTTCACCTGGAGGAAGAGATCGAAGAAAAAGAATCTGAGTTATGGTTTCCAAAATGTGAAAAACTCAATGCAACAGGCATCGAATACATGGCATTCAGGGGCTTTGACGCATCCTTCTGTGAACATTTGGGCCTTATGCAATGCAATACCAATGTAAAAACAAAAGACGGCAAAATCCACTATACCGCCGGTAGAATCATCATACCGATAAAAGACCGGCTGGGGAATATTGTCAGCTGGCAGGGACGGGACATGACTGGCAAAAGCTACATCAAATATCAAATTCAGCCAGGATTTCGAGCGGCGGAAAGTCTTTATAATATCGATCAGATCGTCATCGGACAACCCATCATATTGGTTGAAGGTGCAATCGATGCCTGGGGTTGGATAAGGGCCGGATTCACTAATGTTGTGGCAACTTGGGGAAAGAAAATTTCAAAAGAACAACTGCTCATGTTATGTGCTTTGAAACCAGGGAGAATTTATATGGCCTGGGATGGAGACGCGATACTGAAGAGAAAAGAATTCGCCGAAAATTACGGTCATTTATTTGAGATAAAAATGGTGCAAATGAGGGAAAATGATGCGGACGAATTATCATCTGAAACACTTGTCGAATTGTTGGCAAATGCTTCAGATTACAATTGGGGCGACGAGATGTTAAATATTATTCAAAATTTGTAGCGGTGATGTTAATTTTGAATTTTTTCAATTCTTTATTTACCCATTCATCTATTTCTTTTGCGAATTCCTTGGCATCTTTTGAAAAATTGACAAGATCGAAAATAACTTTGCAAGATACATCCCAGCAATCCGGATGCAGATTTTTTAAGATGGCTGCTCCGAGAGTTCCACGTTCACCGGCGACTGCATATTCCCTGGCGAAATCGTAAACTTTGTCAATGGGTATATTGGAGTTACCTTTTTCAACAGAGCAAGTAAAAGTTGGGTTGGCGTAACCAACTTTTAACGCCATGTCTTTTTGGCTGATGGCCCTTTCTTCACGTATGGCTTTTAAAAGCAGGCCAATTTTGAGCCGATTGATTAACAAAATATTTCCATTTTTCATGACTGACCCCCTTATGTGGGTAATTATTTATGTGAAATTCTCCACTCAATATCCACCAAATTGTAGTTTCTGTCAATATAAATCAACCAATGGATTAATTTCTGTTGATTTCATGCCGGTAATAAATTAAAACATAATTTCAATATTTGATTAAGTGATTGATTGATTTAAAAACAAAACAAGGAGATCAAAATGAAATTATCAACAACAACATCTATCGCCAGGGCGCTTTCCGGAAAACACAAAATTGATGTACAAATCAAAGGAGATAGGGCATACACATTCGGAAACACTGTTGTCATTCCTGACCTTGGCAATGATTTGTCCGAAGAAAAAACAATGATTTTACGAGGGTATCTTGATCATGAAGCACCTGGACATCAAACTTACACTGATTTCGAAGTGATGAGTGAGGGTAAAACGGCAGCAATTAAAAATCTTTGCAATCTTTTCGAGGATTTCCGCATTGAAACTATTATTGGTCATAAATGGCCGGGAACAATGAAAAATCTCACTGCCTTGAATAATCATCTGGCAACACAAATGGATCAATCCAAAGCATGCGTGGCGCTTTGGATTGAGGGTTATAGGCAAGTAGCTTCCCAGCCGATTGATAGCCCCGACCTCTCTGATCTCGCAAAATCAGCTTATGGTTCCGACATTTTTGATAGACTCAAAACAATGACTTGCACTCAGGATGCTTTGAATTTGGCGCAAGAAATTTTAAAAGAACTGAAAGAGAAAAAAGAAAAGAAAGATTCAGATGATTCAGACGCTGCAGATGATTCAGACGCTGCAGACGCTGCAGACGCTGCAGATGATTCAGACGCTGCAGACGCTGCAGATGATTCAGACGCTGCAGATGATTCAGACGCTGCAGACGCCGCAGATGATTCAGACACTGCAGACGCTGCAGATGATTCAG
>Ga0100378_1003183_pt1 | contig 15873 bp, 12 predicted proteins | sample CryGeymeta201502_FD_81535 | JGI IMG/M metagenome (GOLD analysis project Ga0100378, IMG submission 81535) | Groundwater microbial communities from Crystal Geyser aquifers in Utah, USA - Crystal Geyser metaG 2015-02 | ecosystem: Environmental > Aquatic > Deep subsurface > Groundwater | place: USA...
AAGTATTGAAATTTGTCATACCATCTGGCCCTCCAGTTGTCAAGACTGCTATTGATCAAATTGTAACAAAAGTTCTCTACACCTTGATCAATTGCAAATCTCTGCTCAAGTTATTCAATAGCGAATTCTCCTTTGATGAAGCAACCCATGCTTTCCATGTGACTGCTGTACATCATCTTAACAAGTGTCAGAATCGCGTCTTTTTCCTTCAATACTGCCCTGAATCCTTTGTAAAAGAGCTGTCTGAACTCAAAAAACTATTGTGAGTTGAGCTCTCCTATCACCTGCACATACTCAGTCAACAGCTTGAATGGAACCTTCTTTTACAATTCCACACCTTTTCCAGGAGCATTTGAAAGGAAAAAACCAAAGTCAATGTGAATGATGGATCCATCTCTACTGAGAAGAATATTTCCGTTGTGACGATCTTTGACTTGAAGGAAGTACGTTAGGATTGAATATCCAGCTAAACTTCTCATGAATTTTTTTCTGGCTTTTACAGGGTTGGGATAAACCTTCTAGAAAAATTGTCTCAGGCTCATTCTTTTGTTGTACAATTTTTCAAATAGAGAATTCAAAGTGGTGATGTCATTCAGCATTTCAATGATACCACAATCTGATCCAAGAGATATGACTTCATAAGGAAAGACAACACAGTCAACATTGTCTTTCTAGAAAGCATATTGGAACCGATGAATAAGCTGCATTGCAAATTGTTCTAAATAGAGGAATTTTTACCTTGTTTGAGGTCATCGCCAGTTTTTACCATCAGATGAACAAGTTTCCAACTTTTGAGATCTCTGTAAATTGAATGTGTTCTAACATCTTCAATGAAATCAGAAGATTTAGGACCGAAAAATTATTTCATTCTTTCCTAGACATTCATTTCGTCTTCATGAAAAGAGCTGATGCTGGAGCCAAAAGAACGGCTTCCAATGCTTTATCTTCCTTCGCTTTTTGCTTCCTTTTCGCTTTATTAATACATCTATGCCAACGAACATCTATTATTTTCTTAGGCGAAAGAGTGAGAAACTAAAGACCTTTCTTTCAATTTTTTTTGTTGCCTTTTCTTCTCAGCATTGTCTTCACCATTTTTGAATTTTTCAGTAAGAAAGCGTTTGATGTTGAGAGTATTTTTTTAGCTGCTGATGCTGAATGGTTTGCTAATTGTTTAGTAAATCTTTTCAAGTATGTTCTTTTTTGTCTTTTTCGGTGATTTTTATATCAGATCTTCATCTTCTTCTTAGGCTATTTCTTAAACTTTTTCAAGGTTGAGCTCTTCCTCTTCTCTATATATTTCGACCCAAATGGAGTAAGGAGCTCTTTGATTGGTCGAAAACAGTCGACCTTTCCAGACGCAAAGAACAGTATAGAGTCTGATATCTTCCTTAAAGAATGGAATATAAACATTCGCAGGGAGCTTCTCATTAATTTACATAATTAATTTGCTAAGGTGTTTGTTTCTTTTGTCTGGTTGAACTTTGCATACTTGACTACCAATGCTGAGCAAATCGTCCCAGAACTTAGGTGTTTCCATGAATCCATGATGACAGTAGGTTTTTCGCTTGACTTCAGGGATCACTGGTGGTGATATTGGCTTTGGATCTGGATAATATTTAGTCCCATATCTTTCCCAGTTGAGGCTGTCCTCATTGATTTACTCGACAATCTTGGTGGCCTGGATTTTTTAGTTGTCCTAGAGAGTATGAATCAATATATTTTTTCCTTTGATATCAGGGTCCATCTGGAGCATACTTTTTGTGAGTTAAATTCCCGACAATTTTGAATGTTGATACATGTTCATGTGAATTATGAATCTTTCTTGAAGGAACTGGCAGACTGAAGCTATGTCTTTTCCCCACCTATCTTCTGAAAGAGACTTGAGATAAAAGTAGACTCGATGAGCGAAATAAAAATGTGTAGAACAGCCTCCCAATATCAAAGAAATTAACTATTAGTCCTCTAAATTTTACTCCATCACCAGAAAGGTCACTATTTGAGGAATGTAGTATTATAGATCATCTCTTTACTCTCCTCCGTGTAAGACAGGATTGATCCTGCGGTTCTTAAGTAAACTGTAAATGGTTGCAGAGTTTGAACCCTCATATAGATCATTCAAGAGCTAGTAAAGAGGCTGACGGTTGTTGTGTTAAATGTTTTTGAATTTCTAAATCTCATTAACACTACAATAGTTGAGGTGACCCCTCTGCCGAGCATGGGCATGCGCTCGAGACTATTTTTTCGTTATTACTGCTCATCATCTTAGTTGAAATCGAGCTGAGTCGGATAGGACTTACTTTATAGCAGCAAAAGGTGTTTGTGGGTCTGGCTTTCGAACTAACCTACTGCTCTTTCATCATCAAAGTAATCAAAATCTAATATATATTAAATACTATTAAAACACATAAGAAATGGTCCCGATTGACTCTGAGCAGTCTCAATCAGAAGGAGGCTCCTTTTGGAACCATTAGATATATTTTGGAAATAATTTATGATGAAGTCATTATTTGATGTTTTGAGGTTGTGGGAGATTTTGAGTGCCAATTTGAAAGTTAGTTATTATAATTTGCCAAATGACTAACGAGCTTTCATCGAGGGTGTAGCCAAACGATATTCAATCCACCAAAGGTAAAGAGTTAATCAGATTGAAAAGAAGCAGTACTTAGTCGTCAGCAAGTATAGCTAAGGCTATTTGTCTTCTGGACCTTCCTCAACTGTATCACTACTGCTCAATTTGCAGCAAGCATATTGGTCGACATGCTGCGAAAGAAAGTTGTAGTAAATGTCAGAAAATATTTCATATAAAGTGTTTTCCCTCACTGCGTGCCCTCAATAGGAACTGCGGCTTTTGCTCTAATTAATATCAATGTTCTGTTTGCAAATAGGAGATCGTTCATTGTGAAGATAATGTCAGCTGTACAATTTGCCATTCAGAGATTCATCCTAAATGCTATGAATTTCCTCTTTAGTTGTTCAATCATTCAAAGAGGCTATTCAGTCAAATATATGAACGACAAACAGGCCTTCAGAAGAGGGTGTGCTAGAAATGTTTTCAGTTTTGGGGAGAAAACCGTCTTTTTCAGACAATAAATATTAAAGACATCAGATATGGATTGTACAGAGTTAATCATCTCTCCCCTATTCACTTCACTTGGAAAGCCATAGTTCATTCTAATGATATGGATGTTGAGCAGCAAGCACCCTCGGAAGAGTAATTTACTACTCGCATAGAAAATATTTTTTCGATCGGCTGCACTAACCCTTCAAAATGCTAGAGAGTCACCTTACAACAGTTGTTCCTCCACATGAGCAAAGCATCTATGAAATAAGGGAAGGTAAAAAGTCCATATAAATTTTTGGTGAAGTGGGAGGAAGATACACGATTAGTTTGGTAAGATTAATAAATTGTAAAACCTCACAAGCAGCTTCTCAAGAACTTTTTCAATGGTCTGCTCCTAAATATTATGCTCAGATCTGAACAGATGGAGAAGAAAGAAGTGTTGGTGGCATAGAGAATCGACCTGTTAGTCGAAAAGGAAGGAATTACCAATATTGTGAGTTTCATTGATTCTGATACTACTCAGAACTCGGACAAAGTCGAGCAGAAGGTATATTAGCTGTACAGGAAGAGAGAAAAACAATGCATCAAGGCTAGGAGAAGCGATGATCCCTACAGAATGGAAATTATTTGTAAGCTAATCAACTCAATCTATTTCAAACTCAAAAACATCAGTCCAGTCTTTATCTTTACAGAGCTTCAGAGGATCGACTGGTGGATGCTGTCTCTCAGAGAGTATTGTCCTTTTCACTCAGTTCTAAGGATCTATGGGCCTGAAGACTATGTATCTGAGCTTCTGGATTTTCATTGTTTTCTGAAGAGAGGAAGTGAAAGCACGGCTAGTAAATTCAATATTTTTGTATTCGACTCTGAGATAATTCATCTAGTGATCAGTCGCCTGTCCTTGTATGATTTGATAGACAGCAAGGCATCTCTTCTGGTTATTGACAACAGTCTGAACAGCGCAGCTAACCACTTTTATCAAAAAGTCTCAATTCCTCGAATTAAACTTACTACCAAAAGAGTCATCGAAAATACATCAAGCGATATAAGAGTCACCAGAACAGAATCAAAACCTTCGCTTTCGGCTCATCAATTTTCTGTATTCGACAGTTCGTAAACGAAAAAACATTGGGACGATAAAATCCCTGCATTATCCGAAAGCCGAATGAGAGTGCTATGGGCAAAAATTAAGAGTTATTTTTAATCAAATGAATATGAGAAATAGATGGGTTTGGATGGTATCCAAAGGATGGTGTTTCTGAGATATATCATGTCATTTGGCCTCACTGGGTAATCATGGACTCAAATTGTTTTGAAGATTTCTCGACTCGAGCCCCAATTTTTTTCATAGTGGATCATAAATAAATCAATAAATCTTTTGAGTATATATTTCGAAAGCTTCCTTTCAGCTCTTTATCACCTATCACAGGAAAAGACAGAAAGATACTCGAAAATCCATTAATTTTACTTCTTTCACCTTGAAGTAAAAATAATGTTATCCAGCCAACCTAGATCATTAGAAGGATAAACTTTATCAGCCGGCTTAAGACATACTGCTAAAGCCAGCAAGCATATGTTTAGTCTCAAAAATAAATATAGGTTTTTTTGGTCGACTCTGACGGTATTATTGTTCTGATTCAGATTTGAAAATATGCAAGGCAATACTTGATCGAGGTTTTGGCCGTTGGGAGGCGATTTGCGATTATACCAAAATATGGTAGCTTGGTTTTCCCAAACAATCTCTTCGTCATTATCTATGCTCTAAGGCACAGATTGAGTTGTTACCTACTGAAACCTTCACAAAATTAATAGAAAAGAGAATCATGACCATCTTAAAGGAGAACGTTATAAATGCCAGCTGCTGAATGTGATTTACATGATTTGATTAATTTTATTAATGTACTCCAACTATGAGCTTGAATCTGTCAGAAGCATGCCTTTGCTATCAGTAGGAGCGTATTAAGCTGATAACGATAGAAGCCAAGTCTCACTCAATCGCCGGATTGATTTTCACTCCAGAGTAACAAATTATCGGCAGTCAAAGATGAACAGACATTGGAAGTCAAAATTGCATCCTGAAGTCTTAGATAAATACGATGAGCTAATGTCTCAGGGCCAACATTCTGCAAGTCGGATGAAGCCACGATCAGTGATGAATGTAGAGGACACCCCCGTCAAAGACTATGACACTACTCCAAAGAAGAAATACCAGCAAATCAAGAGCGAAGGAGAAGATAAAATGAGAAGTCTCGAGGAGCAAAACAGCAATCTTCGGGACTAACTCTACTACCTCCGAGAAGCACTGCTGCTGTACTTTCAGACCCGCCCATCGAAGTGATTTCACCTCATTTACTTCAAGTTTGTCCCATCGAGTTGATCCAGTTATAATATGGTTGATAAAAATATCAAAACACCTCTAGGAGTGGCTAGCGATGACGGTCTTGATACATACAATGAGACCAAATATTGCATCAACCAATCTCAGCTCAACAAGGAAGATGAAAAGAAGAAAGGCTTTCTCAATAAGCTGACTTTCAGGTATTCTCTCTCTAAAATCACCAAGTAAAAGTAAACAGCCTATAACATTCAGAATGATTGGAGATATCCTGCCATTCACTACTCGACAGTACCCGAGATTATGTACTATACTTGCTACGTAGCCCTCGAAAACAGGAGATATACAGCCCATCAATATTCTTCCCCAAGGGTGAGAAGGCATCGGGAAACCTTCATTTCCTATCGAGAACAACAGCCTGCATCCGAACATAAGGAATCTATCAAAAGATATACTCAACTCCTCAACCAAAAGAAAAAAAATCAAGGAGGTCTTGGCTCCTTCTGGATGTTCAAAAAAGAGGGGAAATCATAGCACGCCAAAGTTAGAGAGAATAAAGCAGCTACTGAAGACAAAGGGTCAGCGGAGGAGCAAGCCAATAAAGTGAAGTAAGCATTTTCAAGGATTTTTGTTTGGGGGAAACTACCAGTTGATATTGAAAGTACTTCATTTTTTATTCAGCTGGTCTGGTGAGTAAGAACCTTCTTAAAAACTATCTGACCTTCATCATAAGCTAGAATTTTGCATAATGGTTCATAAACTTCTTCCAAATCAGGTCATACCTCAATTTCAAAGAATTTTAAAAATTCGGGGAGAAGTTTATGAACATGTCCATTCGTGAAGCTCATTTGGTTTCTTTTATGTTGTACGATCGGAATGGAGATGGTTTTCTTTGTCCTCGGGATGTCTTCTATATCTTCGAGAAGCAGCTCGATCCCTCTATTCAGGAGGACATACTAAGGATAGCGATTTTTTGCCAATAGAATGAGGGAAGGTAGGAATACATAAACGAGAAATTCAAGGTTGAGCACGTCATAATTCTAGATGATAGTCTGAACATCAAAGATTACGACGTGTTTTTCAAAAAATCAGACGAGCCTTTCCTGAAAGCCACAAACAAGAAAGATACAGGTTTTGCCAAATCATTTGCCGTCCTAGATCACAGATAAAAGTAAGATATAATTTACACAGGATTCGCTCTAAACGTCGATAGCTGAACCAGAAGAAGATGATGTACAACCAGCTTTTTCAGGAGATAGCTCACGACAACAAAAATACTGCATTTGTGGAAGCTGAGGACTATCGGTTGAATTATACATTTTTACATGAAGTGTTCGGAGGCAATCCGACGAAGTTGTTTGCATTTTTCTGCATGAGAGTGTTGGGGATTTATTATAAAGGTCCCAGCAAATGATGTTCATATTGCACTAATGATAGACGCATCGATATAAACTATCATTTCATGTATTTTACTCCCAGAATTACAGCCATCATTATGATGGTGATTGCGAGAAATTTGATTATCTTATCAGCAAAGGCACTACTGGCATGCTCGTCGGCCCCCTTGAGGTGGACAACAGCCTTGCTTGTATGCTATTATGTCTGCTCGAGATTGTAGTCAATCCTGTCAATAACTGTTCCTTGGGTGACTACTAAATTATTAAGCTATTTGTAGAGGGTTGAAAGTTTCGAAATGTTGCCGACTAGCTATCCGATCCTACCCTCGTGCTGGTCATGCTCCTTTTCCTCCTCATCAAGAATGTCCCAGTCGCCCTTCATCACTTATCGTTGCTCAGTTGTAAGCTGTATTGCACTGTTGACAGTTCCTTAGTATGACTTGATTCTTCGAAAATACCCTTGTTCTTGGTTTCTGAGGTTTCTACTGCGCTATTGTAATTATCCAGCTAAAGCGGACTGCATGCTTGCCAAAACTGTATCAAAATTGCTTTACTTTTCTTGGAGGTCTGGGAAGATGAGGATATGTTGGGGATCTGTCGCATGGTTCCTTCCGCTGCGACTATAGTCTATCTATTTAAACATGTACTTGTGTGGCTTCACTCGCTAATTTCATGATACTCTCGTCGTACTTCTCATTCTACTTTTATCTCAAGCTGGTGAGCCTTGCTTTTGTCAGCTCTGCCATCTTTTTTTCTATGTCACCACGTAAGTACGAAGCTGATCCACTTTTGACATTTTCCCTCGGACTTGCTAAAACAACTTGACAGCCCTGAGGGCACTCTCGTCCCCATCCTCTGACAATTCAGATATGCTAGCAGGGTCTGAGTGTGTGGTTGTGAGAGTATAGGCTGAGTAGATAGGTCTTGTACTGTTAACGTCATCGAGGTCGTCTTTGCCGACCATTTGAAATCTATTTTTCTTCCTGACTGCTTATTTTTTGAAGGAGGTGAGCTTATCGTACCTGTTTCTGAGAATACCGAGTTGTTTCTTCATATATATAGTATAACAATTGCAAACCTGCCATAAATGATTAGATTTTATCAGGACCACATCAGCTCATTTATGATCTATCTGGTATATTCTTGGTAAAAGGTAAATCATTATGATTTAAATTCATTCATTATTCTTTATACTGACAATACAATATGAAAGTTCTCCAGTTTAACAATATTTGCTGAGGTTATGCTCAAGCAGATAATTTTGATAATGTGGCTATGTTTGTTGGAATAAAATTAATAATTAGCCTTCATGCTCTTGAACCGACAAAAAGAACAAAACAGCTTTTATCAAAGAATTTCCCTTCCGAAGACCAATAACCCAGCCAACAAGTCTTATTCAACTCGATGTATCTCCGTCAACAAGACCGAAGCCAAACCTGTTAACCTTAATAACCTTGCGATGACAAAGCAATCCCAGCCTCTTCCTAAAACTTTGACAGTAAATCACTACTCATTCAGTATTTTCTTGGAAAAGGCAACAATGAGGGTCTTGTTCGAAAAGTGCTGGCATGCCGAGCTACTTGGAATTAATCTGAAGATAGTACATCAGCTTTTATAAATCTGAAATGGCAACAGGATCAAAAGGGTTTCAAATATGAGAGGCTTATTGAGTCAGGGTTGTACCGAGCAATTGTGAACTGCTTCGAATTTCACTAGGCTTTATCAAACAAGGAGTTTCTCTTCAGAAATCTATAGAAATACTGTCAGGTACTGATATAAATAAAATAGAAAAACAACTTGGGCCTTTGGAAGATAGTGCCTCCAACCTATGTTCTAAATATTCGGGATTAATGCAACATGATGCAGCTGAAGCAGTTTACTGAGACCTACGAGCGTAATTACCCCAAAAAACTGAGAGAAAAAGGAGGATCTCAAACAGATACATAAATTCAGCAAAACAAAGTCAAACTTAGAAGAATTTTTTACAACTCTAATGTAAATTATAATTGAAGTAGTTGAAGAAGATTCTTCCGAAAGCACCACCAATCAATAATGAATTTCTGGATTAGTAAGGAGAGTATTTATGGATTGTCAAACCGACCTTCCTCAATCGAGGAAGAGGCATCCAGGTTTTTTCAAAGCTCGAGTCTTTGTACAAATTTGTGAGTGAAAACATTGGAGGATATGTGTAGAAATCTCTTTCAGCAAAGCAGGAGGAATAGTCACCCACCAGAGTGGATTATATCAAGAGAAATAGTGAGCAAATTCATCAATCTGTCCTCTTGAGAGATCCTGCTAATAGGTAGATAAGGTAGAAGAGATAAGAGAGCTACTTCGACGGCAATCAGTATATCAGAGTCATTCCCAAAGGCCCTTCGATCATCAAGACGGACAAATTTTTGATTCAAAAATATTTAGAAAAACCTATGTTGATCAAAAGCAGAAAGTTTGATATCAGAATATGGGTGCTGGTGACTTACAACTTGAAAGGATATGTCTTCAAGGAAGGATACGTCAGGCTAAGCTCCCTCGCGTATTCGTGCACTGATTCCCCTTAGAAAAACACCTTTATGCATCTGACCAACAATGCCGTTCAGAAATTTTCAGAGGGTTACGGTACTATGGTCGATGGAAATCAAATGTCCTTCAAAGAGCTCAAGGAATAAATGGAAAATTTAGGATTCAGTTTCGACGAATGTATACAAAAAATTCACGAGCACATAAGAATAAGCCTAAAAGCAACAATCAAATTATTGAATCCAATGGGCCGTAAGCACTGCTTTCAGCTCTTTGGATATGATTTCATGATTGATAAGATCGGATACCCCTGGCTGATCGAGGTAAACAACAACCCATGCATTTAAGAGTCGAGTAAGCTCCTCCAAAACCTACTGCCTCGCGTATTAGACGATGCGTTTAAGTTAACTTTGGATCCTCTTTTTTATGGGAGCGCCTCATCGGGAAAATTCCATGTGGAGGGATACCCAGACAATGCCAACATGTGGTAAAACCTCAACCTGGACCTTAAATGATAGAGTATTTTATGTGATAATATAATAGAATTTTAACAAAATCTGATGCCTATGTAAACTGCCATTTTCGCCGGAGGATGCTTTTGGTGCATCGAGGCCCAGTTCCAAAGAGTGAGAGGGGTCCAAGAGGTCAAGTCAGGCTACTCTGGGGGCAACAGGGTCATGGCCACTTATGAATAGGTTAAAACAGGCTCAACGGGTCATCATGAGGTGATTAGAATCAGTTACGACCCTTCGACTATTTCCTTTTCCAGTACTTTTATTGCTATTTAGAGCTCCTCGACATCTTCTTCGCTGTCCATGACCCGACACAAAAGGATGGTCAGGGTGAAGATATAGGATCCCAGTATTTATCTGCAGTATTCTACCTGACAGAATAACAAAAGGAGGAAGCTCTAAAGAAGATTGAGGAGCTTGTGAGTTTAGGCCAAGACATCGCAACCAGTGTGAGGCCGTTGGAGATGTTCTTCGAAGCAGAGGAATATCATCAAAATTATTGGAACACGAAGGGCAGCGAAAATGCATACTGCTCAATCATCCCTGGCAAGTTGGCCAAGTTGCAGGCCCTATTCAAAGATTACTACGTAGAATCATCCTGACTGCTCTTATTTATTGCTAAAAGTTTCATATAATCAGAAATAATACTGCTTTGAAACTGTAACGTCGTATTTTATTTGGTTGTCCACTTGCGCCATCTGAATCTAGTTATCAACCACGTAAGTTGTGAAGTCCCAGTATGTCGTTATCGATTCCATTTTCTTGGCCAGCTTGTGAAATTAACGCAGCGCCAGCTGACCGAAGTCATTAAAGTATAGTCTCAGAGATACCATATTCTCGTTAGTTTATAGGGATTCAGCTACCATCTTAAGTCCATTATCATCTATCCCATTTTTCGTCATGTCAAGATGAATCAAGGTTCGATTCTTAGCGAGGGCCTGAGCAATAGCTTTGGCTCCGTAGTGGCCCAATCTATTGGAGGACAAATTCAAAGCCTAAAGCACACAAAATTTCGATGTCAGAAGGTCATGTAGGGCCTCTGCTCCCTTGAAGGCTATTTTGTTAGCTGTAAGATCAAGAACTCTCAGTCTATTGTTTTCAAGAGACAGTTGTTTGATTGTATATATAGCATCGCAGTTAAGTTGATTTTTTCTGAGACTCAATTTTTCGAGACCTCTATTGACCTGAAGCATTTTGGCATAGTGAACGGCGCATTCTTGTCCGATGCTCTTATAATCAGGACAGTCAAGATTGAGGGATCTGAGAGAGCTGTTATTCCAGTTGAGAACACTGGTTACACAAATGATTCCATCGATATCCAGCTCATTGTCCCCCAGGTTAATTTATTCGAGGGACATACCTTGTTATTCGTTACTTGAAAACAAAAGATTCTTCGTGATGCTCTGAATAGATGGATTTTTACGATGGCACCTGCTGTTCCGATTTTATTGTATTGGAAGTTGAGGTATTTCAATGATTAGCTATTGCTAAGAGCTAAACTTATTCTTTCAGCACTAGGGGCTCCTAAAGAGTTACCCTGAAAATTGAGACTTTAAATGTTGGGACATTTTTCTAAATACTTAGCAAAAATTTCTATGCCCACATCTGATATCTCATTGAAGGAAAGGTCTACATGCCTGATCAGCTTTTCATGGCCTTCGAGTGCTGAGGATATGAGGATGATATCTCGATCGCTGAACCTGTGTCCGAAGTGAAGCTTATCATTTCCACGATAGCTGATGTCTAGATAGAAACTTTTGATGGTTGAGGAGCTGAAGGTACGGACAAAGCTGGCATTGGGAGTGTGGTTGATTTTTTGGCAGAGTTATTTGTACTTGTTGATAACCTCTGTTCTGACTGTAGCGATATCGTTCATTTGTAACTTATTAGCTATATAAATCAATATTAATTCCACAGAATCATCATGCCACCTCCCACACTCGCTTTCTTAGAGGCCCATTTTTCCTCCAAGGATTGGACTGAAGCATTATGAATCAATTTGTGATACTATTATTTCTCAAAAGGAATCGACTGTATTTGATTGTTTTTGCTCACCCATCGTTGAATATTTTTGTCGAAGATGTACTAGTTCTAACCCACTTTTATTGACTCAGGAAGCTTGTTTTAGAATTTAACATGGTGTAGTTCTTAGTAATGAAGTTTGGTTGTTCTTTCAAAGACCCATATTGTTTAACTTGTGGTCACAAAGAGAAGTTATTGTGGCTCTTGGCTGTACTGAATGAGTAGCAATTCTTCGTTTTGTATTTATTGAATGTTGAAACAATTTACTCCAAAGTCTGATTTATTTTAGTGTGCTACAGGCTAAGTGATTTTATTGAAAGTCAAGCTTACTTGCACTTTATTTGAAATTGTCAAGTATGAAATTTCTTCCGTTTTTATGGAATAGCTTATATGCTTTTGCATACAATCTTCTTTCACGAGGGCTACTCTCTCCTACATAAGTCGTAGTTAGTTATTGACCAAAGAATAAATGTCCACCAACAAAATATTTTTTCCTCCCTTGTAGGCTGAATACATACGATCCCCTTACAAGACAACGCTGCCTGTTGTATTGATTTTTTGAATAGTTTAGCTCATGTTGAGTTTCATATTCATCATTCTGCGATCTGCAATGGGAGCAGGCAACCATTTTTGATGTATAAGTCCTTATTTGGTCATGCAGTAGAAGAGCAAAGGATCAGCGACTGAGATTGCTATTGCTATGGTCTGTTCTTCTCTGCTAAAAGCATCAACAACAATGAAAGCCAAGTCTTATTGGTTGTCATCTTCATCCTCTTTGACTTCAAATACAAACTAAGCCTTTTCCTTTTTGGATACTTCAAATGTATAGATTTTTATCGGGCCAGTCATGCATCCGAAGATAATGTGCTTGTTTTTGACGCCAATAGAGATAATTTAATGGTCATTGACCTTCAAAGCTCTACAGCATTTCATAGTTTTTATCCTCCAAACATATACATATCCATCAACTCCTCCACTTATCACAAAGTCTCCGACCTTTCCCAAGCAAGTCATGGAGGTCTTGGGATAGCGCCCAAACATTCCTTTCATTACTTCAAGCTCTTTATCCTCATTGCTCATCTTATTAAACCACAAACCATCAGCACAGGCAGTTACATGCATGTTCTAACCAATCGTGATGCTTCTTAGAGCTGGTTCAAAGGATGGAATCACCTTGTGACCCTTTCTTTTGGCTGTTCTAAGGTCAAAGCAAAAAATATTGTTGTTTGGAGTACAGGAGTCAGTTACAAAGATATACTTGGATGTTAGTCCTACTGTCGAAACCACCGTCGATTGTTAAGGAAGTAAAATTTAGAGCTTGACTTCTTTGAATTAGAGGTCCCACAACAGAACAATTCCACCGATAAGCCCCACCAAGCATAATTTTTCCTGGACTGTAAATGCTGAGATAAAGTCTGGATTAGTCATGATAATTTGCTCCTTTGTCTTGATATCTTCCATAACAATGAACCTTCCAGCAGGGTAGACAATATACTCTTTTTCAGCTACGAGTGTGAAAAATAATTCTGATATGGCATGAGACTGAGTGTATCCATAAATGTGCCTGATTTTCTTTGGGAGTATCTTATGTTTTTCAAGGAGTTTGATCTGGCGATAGTCTCTGTCTATGAGGTCGTTGATGATCGATTATGGAAAGCCAATTTTTCCAAGTACCTAGTCGTTATAGACTGACACCACTTCACAGCCCATAATAATAAATGGTTTAATAGTTGACTCACCAAATCAAATAGCTTCTCGATTCTCAGGATCACGAGTCTCTCAAATACTTAATAACAGATGAAAGTAGATAAGCTATTGAGGCTGTATGTTCTCAACTCACTGAAAAATAAGCTTTTGTGCTGCGAAAACTATATTCTGAAGTTCTGGATGAGGAGGGGAAAAGTGGATAGCCTTTTCAGCAATTATCAAAGGTAGAAAAGAATAGAAACATTGATGAGTATCTACTCAAAAAATCCGAGAAAGAGGAAAATCAAGAGAACATATTGGACATGATGGCAAAATCAAATGAAAAGTTGATTTATGAGGAGCATTTCGGCTTTCCTTTTTATGATTTGGTCAAAAGAATAATTGCAACCAGTGGTGACCTTCATCCTACCATTCAGGCTGTCAAATCAATGCATTCTCAAGTGCAGTTGCTCTATGGCATTCTCTTCAGAGCTGAAGTGCTGAAAATTATCAGGTAAAAATATGAAACCGAGCACGAGGGAATAGCTGCTTTGATCGAACATACATTCAAGAAAGACTGCGAAAAATATCACAATTTTTTGACAGTCTATAAAAACATTAAAAAGACAACTGAAGAATAGCAAGATAGCGAAGAGATGTCGCTTGGAGAAGTTTCATTAAAGGACGACAATTCTTTGAATATGGATGAAAAGGAGTTTTTGGTCGAATTGGCTGAAGGACTGGAGATTGATGAATTCAATCAGTTTGTTAAAAATAGGTCGTATAACTTTCTCTGCTTCGGAATAAAAAAATACGAACTCTTTCTGGGGCTCAAATAGGACATGATGGGTCGAAAGAGGAAATAGTTCGCATAACTGATATCATTCGTGACTGTCAGATTTATTCGCAGCATAGTGTTCACTTTAATCAGAGAAAAAGGAGGAGGGAAATTGGAACCCTTAAAAGAGCCACTCACTGCCAACTAAATCAAAATGCGAGGAAATTAGTTAACAGATAAAATTTCATAAAAAGTTGATCAATTTTGCCAGCCTGTGGTAAGCATTGAAGAGGAAGCTAAGGCCTTGTTTCTTTAATAATTCTAGACAATGAATTACAAAGATTTCATTCCACGAAAATACTACTCATAAGCGAAGAAAATCGGAATTGATGCTGCTTAGTATACTTGGAATGCCTCAAGATAATATAAATCTCTATGGGGGCAAAGGGTTAGGGCTGAAAGATATGTGAAGGAGAAGTAAAGGGCAACAAAACCCCAACTTTCGTACATCGATTATATCCAACAGAACCCTCAACAGTTCCAGGAAAACAGCAAAGTACTTTGGAAAAAATATATTATGAATAAATTTGGCTTTGAGGAAGAGAAAACAGAAGTATCGGCAAAGAGGGTGAAGCTTAGCAGTCTTAATCATTGATTTTAATTTATTATTATATATGGATCGAGGAGGAGGTCCAGTACAAACTTTTCTCCGTTACTTCGTGATCATCAGTATAGGTCTGGCGATCTTCCAGGATGTCAGAGGAGTGATTGCTGCCCCTCAACCTGTTGACCAAAGTCAGGAGCCAGCTAATCATCATTCTAACATTCCTCGGGAAGATTTCAACAAGCCAAGAGATAACGAAATAAACACTCCTAAAGAACCTGTGCATGAAGAACCACAAAGATCATATAATAGCAGGCAGAACGATGACTATATATAAACTGTGACAGTAAACATCCAATATTGCGGCAGTTAAGGATACGAAAAGGCTTTTAAGGAATTCAAAGACCAAATGAGTCTGATGCACCCTGAAGTGCTCGTCATTGGTCAGGAATACCCTTTGCCTCCAGCCAGAGCCACGCTGAGTAAAGTTGTTTCTGCAGCTCAAATGGGTCTGCTTTTTGTGGCAATCGGTGGCAACTTTATCCCTGCCATTCAACAACATCCTCTCTATCAAAGAATTCAGGACAAAAAGCTATTCATTTTCATGGGAGGCTATTTCGGACTGAACTTCTTACAGAGCAAGCTATCGACAACAGGAGCATTCGAAGTATTCCTGAATGATAGATTGGTTTTTTCAAAAATAGCAGCCAATAGAATGCCATCTTTGCAGGAGATAACAACCCACATAAAACACTGAAAGGAAGGTTTCAAGACAAAATGATGGTGTATCCAGAAAGCTTGTCATGGGTACAACTGAACAAATGCTTGATATCAATCCTATTTAATTATCAAATCTATCTATAGACAATTAGCTAATGATCCGACTCATTATCTTCCTCGATGCTCTACTTCTGGATGTCTTCCAATATTTAGCTGACATCAAGGTTTCCAGAAAGAGGAT
>Ga0100378_1003195_pt1 | contig 15854 bp, 18 predicted proteins | sample CryGeymeta201502_FD_81535 | JGI IMG/M metagenome (GOLD analysis project Ga0100378, IMG submission 81535) | Groundwater microbial communities from Crystal Geyser aquifers in Utah, USA - Crystal Geyser metaG 2015-02 | ecosystem: Environmental > Aquatic > Deep subsurface > Groundwater | place: USA...
ACTTTGGTGAGAGCTCTCGTAAGCCCTTCGTTGGTCGTAAGTGGCTTATTATTTTTCCAATATCCGCCAACCCAATTTTCCTTGGGAGTATACTGCTACAACCAACTATAGGGGGAGGTCAGTATGAGGAGTCCTTGAGGCTCAAGAAAATTTCCAATAGAGTTCAGGAATACAAATGGATCAGGTAATCGGTCGATCAAGTTACCTCCAAAGATTAGATTGAATTTTCCAAGTGAAGGGTTGAGGTAGCATGCATCCCCAACAACAAATTTGACTTTGTTTGCAACTTCCTCATGACTCGAGAGTTTTGCATCAGCAGCCTTTATAAAAGCATTGGAAAAATCGATTCCTACAACCTATTTAAACTGCTTAGCGAGTTAAATTGAGGTTCTTCCAACAGCACAGCCTAGATCAAGAGCCCTTCCTTTCTATAACTTGCTGATTTAAGCTTTATCAATGCATAAACGAGCACAAGCAGCAGGGTAGTTTTCCACTCCAAGACTGTTGGGACCATAATGAAAGTTCAGGTACATATTTACCAGCTATTCAGTCTCATATGGATTTTCATTAGGATGAGAGGAGTTATTTTCAAAAGAAATTTTATGTGCAGCATCTTCGAGGATCTTATGAACTTGAGTTTGGGCTTCTTTAGCATTGGACAGCTTTTTCCAGCCAAAAAATTCATAATAGAAAACCTCAGCTCTTCGGGCTGTAAGCACACGCTTGCTTTGAATTGACTAGTGATATAAGTGTTGATAGTATGTGCTTATAATGTCTTTTTAAAGCGAGCAAATAAAAGGGAAGAAAGGTTCGTGGATGATATATCCAGGAACAAGCATAGTGATGAGATAGTCATGTTCGATCTTGATCAATTCCTTCACCAGATTGATTTTTTCATTGATAATACAGTTTTGAAGGACCACTATGTCATAATGAGGATGTACTTGTTGTGAAAAATCCTCAGCAGAAATTACCCTTACTTTTCTATGTATCACTAAACTTACGTCTGCCCCACTTTAGGCCTTTCAAGAAGCATATCTTCACCAATAAAGCCTTCTTTTCCTGCAAAGTAGCTTACATTTTTTGCTTTTACAAAACGTTCATGGAGGATAGTATAATAATCCCCTGTATCGACGAGGTCAAGATTAGAGAAGCCTGGAAGCATCAACTACGCAGTTAATCCAGTTCTTGCACCTAGAATAAGAGCCTTAGCATTAGCCTGTTAACCCTTGGGAATGGAATGTAGAAGACAGTTCTCCAACTTTTATCGAACACCTGAATCTAAGTTATGTTAGCTGAAGAGATCAATACTAACAGGGTCTACTCCTGCAGGATGTTTGGGATACACATACGTATCTTGTTCCATTATGATACTTATCAAATTATGTTGCAGTGATATAAAGTGAAGGATCCTTTGAGATTGAGAAATTGAAGAATACAATAGTTTAATCATACTTAATATAAATGCCATGTCATCAGAGCAAAAGCATAGTGAGGAGCCTGAATGCTCCGTACTGTATGATGAAGGTGGATGGTTGACTGAAGATTTTGCTCAGTGTGAGAGCAGATAGTTCTGTAACGAATGTTTGTTTAATTCCCTCCTTGAAAGATCGAAGCATCTCCTTCTGAAGTTAAGTCCTCTTTTCCTCTTCGTTCATGTTATAAATTATTTGAGGTTTAGAAAATATTGATAAAGATATTGCCAATAACTGCCATTAATCATTCATCTGGATCTCTGTCAAGCTCGTTGAGGTCATCTCCTTCAGTGGTTGCTTTGATGAGCTCTTCTACAATTTAGTTGTAGTTCCGATACTGACAATTCTCCTCAGGATGGTTCAGGTTGTCCTCGACTTCGAGCTGATTAGCAAGGGCAAGATAGTAGGAATTTATACGGCGAGGCGTTGTTGCAAGAGCAGAATTTCCATATTTTTTGGCCCACTTGTTGAAAATGCTTGCAAAGAAGGAGGGATGTCTTTGTCGAATTTATTCGTCATAGGGTTTGATGACATTTTGCTCATTAAGATAATATTTGACTGCATATCCAAGGACAAGCAAATAAATATAAATCCTTTTCAACTCTTGAATGGTAAATGATGATGTGTTTCTGACCTCATTTTATTGGGATCTTTCAGCATGGCTTTTGAGTCTACTTTATGAAATGGATACATAATATTGAACTGCTAAAGTTGAGTATTGTAAGCCTGTCGATGCACTTGCTCTGACAGGATTTGCTGAATTAGTTCATGAACTTCAGCAGGAATATCCATATCCTCATTAAATAATTCCGGCTCGTTATTATAGCAAGGTTAAACATCGTTAAGAATGTGCGAAAGGAAGACTATCTCAAATTGGTTGAGGTGAAAAACTTTTGCAGTGTGAAGTAGCATTTAATAGGGATAATTTCTGGGACTATTTTATGCTGTTTTGTGAAGAATCTCGTTGGATTTGTATGTGAAGCCTGTCATCAGGTATTCCTCCTCAAGCTCTTGATAAGCAGATGTGCTTCCTGTTCTAAGCGATCCCAGTCGACCGATTGAAGAGTAAATCTCCATATTATATTTATATTATAAAACCATCTTAGATCAGATTCAATGTGCTCTTTTGATCAATAAAATATGATTATTATTAAGAACAACACTAAAAAGATTTTCAAATCAACTAAGGTTTCCTCTCTTGATGAGGTAGCCATCATAGGAGACGTTTAATCTCTTCACTTCAACCTTTTCACTTGGCTCAATGTTGTTTTCTGAGTAAGGCTTCTTCTCAAGCTGATCAAGTAATTTTTTAGTTACTTCAGAAATGTGAACTTTTCCTATTTATCCGGTTTCTTCAAATTTGTTGGCAACAACAACATCTGAGCCGTAAATATCGTAACGAACAATTTATGTGCCAACAATTCCTCCAATAATAGTTCCAGTATGCACTCCGATACGCATGTTGAGACATGAAAGCTCAGGCTTTTCTCTCTTAACCTTCTCAATCATTTTTATCATTTCAAATGCAAAGTTAACAACGTTTTCAGCCTCCTTTTTGGGATTTCTATCGTAGCAGTTTGTAAAACCGAGGACAACATAGCAATCTCCGATGGTATAGAGCTTGTATACATTGTTTAGAGTACAAAGAACGTCGAACTCCTAGAACAAGCTTCTTAGCATACGGACCACATTCGCTGGTTCTTCTCTATTTTCAGGCTTGTCAGAAAATTCAGTGAATCCTTTGATATCTGCGAAGAGTATAGTGCATTCTTCAAACTGGTCTGTCAATTCTAATCGGTTCTCAAAATTTTGTGTCTTCAACTTCTCATATGCATGTTTGGGTAAAAGCTCAGAAACGATTGTTGATAGTTCTTTACTGATCTGAGCAGTTTTTTGACTTTGTCTGAAGTTGATGATAGACTCCCTCTGGAAGACATATTTTCGGATGAGAACCAAGCATACGTAAAACCATTCGTAAATAGTTCCAACATCCAAATCTCCGATTACACCTATCGAAACGCACCCGAATATAATGGTCATCAACCCCATCGTTAAAGATTGAACGAAGCGATTACCACTAATGGCTGTGAAAATTGTGAGGTTCATGAGTGTGAAATAGTGACTGAAGTTTCGATTGAGAATATCGTGAGGATTTCCAAATTCATCGACTTTTTCAACTGCTAGCAAGTAAGCGAAAAGAGCCACAAAAATCCAAGTCACGTAGCTATGACTGTTGATATAGCTGCATAGGAGTAGCAGTAACCCCAATAATACCAAACTTACTGACCTTAGTCCTACTTCAGCAGGAGAAGAAATTTCAAGGGCCAGATAACCTCCAAGGTAAGCCAAATTGAGAAGCAAAAGAACTCCTAACAGCAGTTTGTCACGTAGCCCTTTGTTTTTGTCCAGGTGTTCTGAGAAAGCTTCCTCGATATCAGTTTATTTCATCAGAAGATTTTATATGTCTTGGCTTGGATATGCTTCCATGAGATGGCTACGTGCTTTTTCTGGGCTAAATTACAGCAAGGCAGAGTACCCTTTGATTTAATCCTGACGATTCTTCATCTCTTCGATCTTATTGAAGTTGTTTTCCAGACCGGAACATGTTATTCTCTGATGCTGTGTCCTCTTAGAACTATCTGAATGATTATTCTATCCTTCTGGCTGAAGGTAAGGTGCCAATATGTTGGCTTAATCTTCAGAATTTTCCTCTTCTGCTGTTTTGAGACTTCTTATAAGCTTCATCACCAGTCGCTTGAATTTACCCCTCACGCTGGAAGTATGAGTTCGACGAGCAGCTTCACTATTTTTGAATGTGAAAACAGGGATTGTTTCATCTTTTGTCTTGCATAGACCTTTCATATAGACCTATCTGCAGCTGAAGGCTTCATCAGGAAAGGCGTGAAGTTCCTCACGAGCTTGTTTTGAAAGTGTGACTGTTCCTTTTTGACTGGTTGAGCAATGCCGAGATGTCGTATTAACATTTGTCCCGATCAAAGAAAATTGTTTTTTATGCTTACCAATGACTCCCACAACAACTTCACCTACATGGATTCCCACCTTGATGTCAAGGTCTTTATTTTTCTGAGCACCCCACTTGAATAGTTTAGTTTTTTGTAGCATTTGCTAAGCCATTGAGAGGAGTCTTTCAACTTTATTTTTCCTGACCATGAAACTTTCCATTTGACCCTCTATTTTTCGGATTCCTGTAGCTGCCATGTAAGTGTACCCCACAGTCTCGATCTTTTGAACAGCGAAATTAGAACAAATCTTGTCAAATTCTCTGTAGAGATTATCAAGCAAACGAACAACATGTCTTCCTTATTCTTCAAGAATGGCATCAAAATTGCAGACATAACAGAAGAGAATAGCCACATTCTTTTATTTATACTGTCCTCCATCCCTATCATTTTCTGCGAAAAAATTCCTGACAAACTATGGTACTAAGATTGTCCAAATGTCATTTGTCTGATTGGTTTGCATTTCAATTTGTTATCTCAAAATGAAGTTTTTCCTTGAGTCAAAGGTGCTACCATATAAAATATAGATATTAGCTGCTCCGCACACTCCCATCAATAAAATTAATAAGGATAGTTTTACTCCAACAGTTGGTCCCATAGCCATATCGACTGTAGCTGTAACAAAGTAAATGACATTGAGGATAAGTACCAGCTCAAGTCGAAGCCCGACCATTTGAGTCAAAATGATGAAAAGGAAACAAGTAAGAAGAAAGCTTTAAGCTGGATCAGTTGATAAAACCTAGTATGCAATAGTCAAAATGCAAACTCCGGCTGAGCATAACTCTGCAAAGATATAGTATTTTCTACCCAGCTGTTCTCCAAATCGTAAAGACCAGACCAGAGCTAGGAGCAGACCGAAAATCAACAAGATAAGAGGGATTTGCCGGACAACATGAATCTATCGGGCTACGCTACCATGAATCATCACAATCAAGAATGTGATAATCAGAAGTAAGATTGTTAGTTGGAATCTCTTAAGATTGGGTGTTGCATTGTTGAATTCACTTTTGATGCGATGCTCAGGCTTTTTGATCTCTAGGAGAGGAGTTATCTTGAGCTCATTAGTGTCAAAGTCTTCGGCAACAAGATCTTGAATGGATTATTCTATGTTGTCCTCATCTTGAAAGAGATGCCTCACAAGATCGACATGTCCGATATCTTTTTACAGTAGTTGACGTGATCGTTTGACATTTTCTTTCTTGAGCCTTAGAACTTGTTCGACAACCAAAGATATTATTCCTTTTCTTCTTGTTTCCCGGACAAACAGGGAACTAGCCAGACAAAAAATTATCACGTTGATTAATCCCAAGACAGAGTCATAGGATTTCCATATAGTGGTTATTTGAACAGCAGTTCTGAAAAATTAAGGTTCGGCCACTGCGCAAATCCAAGGGGCACCCAGTAAAAGAACGTAACTTACTGCTGCGAGGACTCCAATAGCTGTTAAAGAACATTGTCCATACACCAGATGCCGAAGAACACTGACGTTCAGCATAAGGAAATAAATGCTGAAGTGGATGGCTTCAACCGGAAAAATTTTGCCACCAGGGAGCCTTGCATTTGGGAGCGTGAGTACAATCACTAGACTGATCGTAAGTCCATGAAAAATACCTTCTCCTAAATTACTCCAAAATCTGAGCAGTCCTTTCTTATCGTTGAGTAAATGATTGTTGGGAGCGATTTTTTGTCTGCGTTGTTCCATCATAATTACAAAAACTGTCTCGATTGCTCCATAAAGAACAACATAAAGTAACATTAGATAGCTGTTGAAACTGTAAGATGTGCGATGATAAGCGAATACTATTGTTTGTAAGACCAGGACCATCATTCCAACCAACCCAGATCGATAAACAGAAACGTTCACAAGTTAGCTATAAGCACAGCTCACCCACTTGCCTAGTTAAATGATTCTTTTAAGAGAGCCAATGTTAGGGGCTCTGATGTCAGAAGGAATATCCGAGTGAACCAATTCACGTTAGAAATTGCTGATGATCAGCGAAACGTCAGAGTAGTTTTCAAAAAGAAGATCTGAATATGAACTCCCGATGCTCATCAGAGTATGAGTTCTATTATAGCTACGCTTGAGTTTTTAGGTTATTTATCCTTTTTCTTGAGGCGTCAAACCGTGAGTGAGAATATTTTGAGCATAGTATACTGCTAAGAGGAAATGCTGCATAAGGGAAGAGTGCGCCTTCAGAAGCCCCCAGCACTCTGCTCCCAAAATCAAGGAGTACCTAAATTAAGACTCATAGTTAAGTTTTCTTGTAATCATATTCAAATTGTAGGTGATTTCTTCCACTGCCCGACCTTCGAGCTAGATGTAGTCACAAATTCTCCCTTTTTCTCCCCTCTCTTCAAAAAGACTTTTAAGAGATTGAATTTCTGTCAGGTTGTTGGCAAATACACACATTTTGATTTGTTGATCCCCTAAGAAATCTACCACTTCCTTAGCAGGCTCGTTCTTCTCAGCTGATAAGCCAACAAGGCACACAAAGTCAAGATTTTGTTCAAATTATCTGGAAAAATCTTCGATTTCTTTATGAGTGATGTTGCTAATCATTTTTAGCTTGGTGAATTCATTTTCATAAGCTTAATACTCAGTTTTACCCATTTATTTTCTGCCATAAATTATTATTTCAGCCTTGTCTTGCCTGAAGCTGTTTAATTTTTATGAGAGACCTTTGCGAGCTTCTTTGTCTTTGAGGCGTTCAAGCATGTCTTCTGCTGGTCCTTTACAGTACATAAATCTTTTGTCTTTTCCTTCTTGCCTAACAACCACCGAGTAAACATCACGGTCAAGTTGGAAGTTGTTTTGAGTTCTTGAGAAGAACCATTAGCGTTCTTCGCCTTCTTGCAGCTTAAGTCGGAGTCCAGATTATTTCTTGGTTCGAGGATCTATTTGGCAACTTACATGAACTCCAAGAGCATTCACTAACTTGAGGAGCACCTCTTCTGCATACACTTTGCTGTTGGCCTCAAATTTTATATCTCTTGAATCTTGAGACTTCAGGATAGCTTGATGACACAAAGCTAGAGCCTTCACAAGCTCAACTGCTTCTGCTTATTCATTAGCTAAGTTTTTTCTCAGTTTGTCTCGACTGATTCTAAGAGGCTATAGTTATAGTCTCATCCCTGAAAAAGAGGTACAATGAAGACCGGTGTTGATTCTTCTGCCTGGTTCAGGTCGAGTTTCGTCATCAAGGAAGTAATTGTCAAACTCAGAAGATGATCTTTAAGCGAGGGGAGCAGGACTGAAAGCTGATTCTAAAAAAGAACTATTGTAAATGTTGGCAAGTGGATTGTGAGAATATTTATGAGAATTACCTCCAAGTCTTGAGCCATTTCTACGACTGCCTCTACTTTCGTTGCATTCTTCTCTGAAATCATAAAGTGAAGTGCTGGTGATAATCTGGTCAGGATTCATTTTTCCTGAGCTGAGAACTCCATTGTATGCAAGGACAGCGAAGTCAATAGATCCAAGATTTATAAGGCTGGAGTAGTTGATAATTTGGGAATCAAGATTGTCTATGAGGCTGAAATATAAGAGGAGAAGTCCATTGCCAAAGAAGAGGAAATGAGGAAGAATAACTGAAAACTGAGCAAGATGATATGCTATCAACTCAAACACGCTTCCTCCTTATGAAAGAGTAAACAGTCCAAAGATGAGCCCGAATACGATGTCAATAACAATGGTGCCTGCAAATATGCGATCGATATTATTTTAGAAGAAACGATGATTCCTTGCTCTCTATCCGATATGACGCATGATTTTACAATTCATGCCAGCATTTAGCACAAGAGCATAGACCCAGCATGTCTTGATGACTGATTCTCTAGAAATGAAGTTCTCAAATGTGAGGAGTGATGTTTTTGGATCCTTAACTAGTTTGAGGTATCCCAAAAAATTTTCCATATTTGAATTGGGTTGTTCATACTTGAGTTTTCCTGAAAGATATTCCTTTCGGTATCTATCCCAATTTCGTTTGACAGCTGATCTTGAAGTCACTTGTGTAAGGTAGCAAGCTTTCTTCCGCTCAACAGTCACTTTTCCAGTGATGCTTCGGGCATCCACATAGACTATCGCCTCTCTGTCCTCAATATGTTGCGTGTCAAGCAAAAGCAAGTCTGCTGGGGCTTTTTCTCCCTTCTCCAAGTATAGAACATCACCTTCTTCAATATCGCCCCATGTCAAGCCAGTCATTTCCTCACCATTGCGAAATACTTTTGAGTCTTCCATCAGGAAACGGCTTTGATTCACCTTCTCATCTGCGCGGCTGCGCATTTTATCGAAGTACTGCTCCTTGAATATGATGAGAAAAGCTACTATGCCAAATTCAATTATGTACATCCAGCGAGTGTAGGGCTCTGCAAGTGGAATGGAAAAGGCAAGGAGGATGCTGAGCATGAGGGAGAGAGGACAAGGGTTTAACAGTTTAAAGAGGATGCGAAGAAACAGTTGGTCAGATAAGTAGCTGTTGGTCGATATTTAGTTGTCAGCAAGGCCCATAAGAGAGGTTGCCTTTCCATTGGTGAGTTAGAGGGTGTTACAGTCGGAAGATAGCTCTCTTGGTTGCCTGTGAGTGTCAGTTGGCTCACTTTTCATCGAATATATTTAAACTATATGTACCAAATACCTCTCCTAATATTTCTGGATCCTATTATCATAATAGGAAATACAAAAACATGATAGATCTTTAAAAATGGTGAGTCAGAATTCTCAAGAATAATATTATTAATGCAGATTGAGGAGGATAAAATTATTTACATTGACCAAGCATTCACTTAGACTTATGGAGGATATAATTCAAGACTGGAACTTGAAAGTTTATGCTCACAACTTACCACCTGGAAACTACAATTGAAACCTCACGTTAACCGAGAAATACTCAGCACTATTGAAAAATCTATCCAGAGTAACTATCGACAAAATCTTTCTAGTTCAAGAAAAATCAGACAAAGTTCTCAATGTAAAGGCACAGCTCATCTTAAAAGATTGTCAGTACCTCAATTTACAAAGCCTAGTAGCTCTATTGATCTTATTGCCACAGGAAAAGCCGTAAAAAACAGCAGAAATGATTCCTCACAGCCAAAAAGACCTGTAAGAAGCGCTATGAGCTGCCGATCGGAACCATATCAGCAAAGCGAGCATTTTTTAAGGCCGATGGGTAGTGTTTCATCGATACTTCCAAAGACCGCCTATTAGAAAATTTTAGTCAAGAAAGATCCTCTAGTAATATATCCCTTTGAGAGCAAACTGAAGATGAAGAGGGTTGATGACAATCCCAAAGTTCTGGAGCAGATTATCGCTCACAAACATAAAAACACCAGCAAGTAATAGCTATATGATTTTGTGAGGCGAATAATCATGAGAAGAAGTAGCTGACAGCTGTTATTGATAATTGTTTCAAGTGCAACTTATATAATTTTATTAATCAATGGAGACCTCGAGAAAATCATTCAGATCTTTTTCAATTGCCCAGACCATCAAAAAATAAATTGATGATACTCTCTTCAAGGTCGAGTTGGAAAAGAGAAAATACTTGACCATTGAAAGGTAGGAGCAGCATTTTCAGGACACACTTCAGAAAAAATTGCAACTTCTCAATGAACTGAAGGCCAAATAAGCTGAAACACGTTTTCAGGCAAAAAAAGCAGGTCAAACTGCTAACAATATCGGCCATATTGACAGAAGTAATCTTCTTCTCACTGATAACATCCAGCATCTTCACAAAGATATTACTCTTCATCGTCGTCAGATATCCAAATTCAAAACATTGAGCACTCGTCTAGCTTAATAGATCAAGGAGCTCGAACTCAACAACTAAAAAATAAACGCACAAAATACTTAGTTGTATGCTTATTTTTATCTTTAGTTAGCGTCTTAATGAATCCCTTAAATAGGACATACTTCTGCTTCGGTAAAATAATATCAAGAATGCTGGATAATTCTATCAATCATTTGCGAATATCAGCAAAGCAGACGCTAATGATCAAAATAATCGCAAAAAGTTTGGGGTGTCTCAGAAAAATTTCCTCGGCTAGGAATTAAAAAACTCAAAAATAGTAGCTTTTGATGGTTTAAGTGAGGCTTTACGCGAAAGCGGGTTTAAATATATAGCTCATAGCGATGAAATCATGACTGATGCCCTTCCTCTGGCTAAAGAGAGAATTCGAACAAAAATTCATCTAAACAAAGAAAAGCTTCGAATTAGCTAAGCTTACCAGAAATTTGGAGAAGCCTTGGAAAAAATGTTTTCAGTGATGAAGGAATACAAGGGCAGAGATGACCTTGATTTTATTGCTCAAGAGTTTGTCACTAAATAGAGACAGCTCCAAAAAATTGAAGAATATATCAGTCAGTTGGAGAGCAGAATTCTAAGGGCTCAATTCGGGTTGCAGAACAGTAAAAAGAAGGATGAAGACCTCAGACAATAAATAAACAGTCGAGTTGAGAAGGAAGATCACAAATATTCTCAACTACAAAATTCTGTACAATCTGAGATTTAAAAATTGAAGTAGCAAGAGAAGGTGTTTTACTAATGGTTTACAAAAGTAAGCAATATTATTCTCCCTCTAACTCAGTAAAAGCTTTCAAGAGGGAATGCCTCGGACTTGATTGGGGAAATCGAGCAAAACCTTGGCTTGGAAAAGTAAGCCATTGAGAAGAAGCAAATTTCTAAAGTTCCCAGCCCTTCCTTTGAACTGGAGGCGAAGCAGATGCATAATTAGCTTTTAAGCTATTAGAAAATGAGAGAAATGGCAGCTGAGTATGTGCAAAACAAAAAATGATGAATATTGCATATTATAGGAAAAGAAAAAATACATTGATCAAGATAATTCAGATCAGGATAGGTCTCTAGAGGATTAATCAGTCACTTTTACAGTCATTGGTATAGAGGCGGTACATTTTTTTAGCAAATATTTGGCTGCAATTGCATAACTCTTCAATCTCCTTCAAGCTGACTTCTTTTTCCTCATGACGATCCAGATGTTCATAGATGATCCTGGCAATATCAGTAGCCTCTTTGTCGGTGATTCTGTTGCGAAAGAGTCGAACAATGTCCTCAAAGCGAATGTGTTCCTTGTCATAGAGGCTCTCAAACAAGATATCGACATAGCCGATGATACTTTGCTGATAGATACTATATTCAATGCGGGAATACATTCCTACAAAATTTTAGAAGTCTATTTTTTTTTGTTAGGAAAATATTTTCTCAAGAACTTCAGGCCGAACTAAAACTTTATTCATGCTAAACATAACTTAAAATCCTTTCTTGAATTTGTCCAGACTTGCTCCGCTATCTCTTAGCAAAGTATGATATGTCGAATAGAGGCCATGAAGCTCAAATCGGCTTAAGTTAAATTTCTTCTATAGTCTTAAAATGTTGTAGCTAAGTAAATTACGGGGTTTTTTCATTCTTTCCTTTTTAAGAATATCTTAGAGTCCTTCAGGCCCCCATTTCATTGGAGACATCTATCCTTTCATTGACTATCTTGCCATCTCATCAAGACATTTGGGAACAAAATCAGCAAGTTTAGTCTTGACTTCCTTGATCGACGGAATTCGATGAAGTTAAGGTATCGAGGTAGCCACTCGACTGAGAAGAGTCTTGTTGGTTTCAACCAAATTTTTATGTTTTTTGAAGCGATTGGGTGAATCTGCTTGGAGAACCTTGCGTTCTGCTACATAGCTATATGGCATATTTTATACGTTCGATTCGTAAGCCTGAAATTGTTCAACTGAGACTGTTTGCGAATATTAGAACGCCTATTTATCTTGTTAACATCTAAAAGATTCAACTGAGTCACAATTCTTCCTGCTTCAGTCTGAGGCCTATTCAGCATTCTTTCTTCTATAATCTTATAAATTCCCTATTCTAACTTCATAGTCTATAAAATTTATTTGGTAAGCAATATCATCACTTCATATTCTTAAGATTCTCCTGTCGAACGTATTCGATGTAGTGCCTTCTGCCTTGTGGGGCGTACTTGCTTGCTATTTCCTTCTATAGTCTCTACCTCTCTTGTTTTATTGTCTTCAGCTCCTTTTTGCTGGCATACTCCATTCTTTCGTGTTCGTTTTGCAGCAGGTCCACCATGTACTTTCCACGATTCTCCAATTCATTTTTTATAGCCTCGGTTGCCATTTTTTATAATTTCTTCTGAACCTCTTTGACATCATACTCGGTAATCTTATTTTCCCCTGCGGATAAATATTGTTTCTGCATCTGCAATATTTCGCTTGTGGTGCTGTCAAAAACCTATTTCTCTCTTTTACTATTAATCTCCTACATTCGCATGCGAATATACAGCTTTCTACTTAAGATTAAACTTACAAGATGGCATTTTCTTATCTTTGGGGTTATTTTTATGCCTCCACCGTATTTTCGATCAGTCCATACCTCGCTGCTGGTTTTGATTGTTATTTGTTGTCTGCCTCTTCTCTTCTCTGCTGTAAAGACTCTGAAGAGATATCACGAGGTTGTTGAAGCTGGGGAGCTGAGACTTGAATTTCTTCCAGATCACGGGAAATATCAACTTTTTTCTCAAGATTCCTCTTTTTGAACATGTCTATTATAATCTGTGATTTGAGAGTTGGCATGTCATTGGAGCTCACCATAAATACTGATTTCCTTGATGCTCTAGAACCTCCTTCTTCTTTCCCACCTAATGAGGATGATCTTACTAATCAAGTCGAAGAGAAGTTTCTTCAGGAGTGCTAGAAGTTCATCAATAATGAACGTTTGCTTTACAAGTGTAGTAAATCTATCGAAAAGCGATTATCTACAACCTTGACGAACTCTCAGCATCTAAAAGATAGCCTCACCAACAACCAATAGCATTATCAAAAAGTAGTCCAGTAACTTTCTCGATATCGCAAGCAGAGATAGCAATTGAAGTAAAGGTAAGCTGTAATGAGCATGTTATGCGACTTGATCAAAATGGAATAAATTCGAAAAGATCTACTGATCAGTGGAGATGAGTCCAGTCTTAAACAGATCAAAAAAGAAGCCCTTTTTAATTAAGATGAATATCTAAGCAAGTTAAGTAAACTAGATGAAATAGTCGGGGCTTCGGAACAATTGTAAAGTTTCACTGAATAATTCCCTCTTCTCAAAGATATTCTTGTTGAGTTAAAGAGTATTTTCCAAGCGGCTGTCAAGATATTGTTGTCATAATTGATGACTCCCACAATGGTTGAACTTTCTCTCAATAAATATTCCAACATTTTTTTCAAAGGAGAACGAGCATAACATCAAATATTTTAGGAAGCATTGATTAAAAACAGAATTCAAAACATGAAGATCAGTCTTAACCCAATGATCAATAACCTCAGCTATGCCAGCAATATTCCTGAACTCTATCAGACAATTTTGTAAACATGGACAGGACTGCTCAAACAGGAGGTGTCTCTTTTTGCAAATTGTAAGCAATTCGGAGTCATTAGATCAGCCAATTAGCATATTATCCAGTAGCTGATTCCTCGAATGGAAAAGAACATATTCCGCATTAAAGATCTAGTGCAAGTTGTCAGAATAAGAAAATATTTTAGTCAGTTCAATATATCCATGTTAAATATTTAATAGCTCTAATACAAAGATGACAGCCTTCTTAAAAGTGTGATAGCAAAAAGTTAAGCTGTAATTGAGTCGATGATGACTGAAGAAGCGTAAAGTTTAGAGAATAGCAAATACAACATATACACTATGGTGTCTTATCTTCCAATCAGATAGCACCTCAACAAGATACTTCAGTGCTATGAAAATTCTTTAGAAAATGAGCAACTGGACTGGTAAGGAGGGTTTTAGAGTCTCTGCTCTTCTAGAGATCCGAAGAACTATCCCAACAATAAAAGTCTCCTCATCTTTAATTTAAACATCTGGTATCTCTATCTGAAATTGCTTCCTGCTGGAAGACACTCTAAATAAGGTCAATAGATTCTTCAATGGTGTCAAAACACTTTTGCTAATATCAATTTAACAGAAACAAAGAAGAAATATTTTGACTCATTTGAAAAAGTTCTTGAAATAGGAGGCAATTTTTCAGCCTTCAAAAGTAAATCTTACAATATTTTAGATACTATTTACGCTGAAGTACAACTTTTGGGTCACTAATAACTAAGGAAAGCTGTATCTGAAGTTATTAAAGCTGGCTATATGGAAAGCTACAAATAAACTCTTGCCAAAATAGGGAAGGAGCCAATGACAAACGAAGAAGTAAAGGCTTATTGCAATTCCAAAAAAATAAACTTGAATAAATTTGGCAAATTTTCCCAATCTGTGTGTATATTTAGTCCTCAAGAACTGTCCTAACTCCTGGAATACAGTTGATTATGAAGTGATGCTGTTATCTTATGAGAGCTTTGTAAATTTTAAATTGTGAAGACTATTGATATAGATAACATAGATTGATCATTTAGTTATGGGCACCCCTAGGTCTTTTGCCAATTTCTTGTAGCCATTGATCTTGCCGGCACAATTTTTGAGGCATGTTTATTATTATTTGGCAAGTTTGTTGTTATACTGGTCGAAGGTAAGGCAGCTGTCCATACAAAACTCGTTGATTCTATTTTATGAACTAGATACTATCTCTTCAGTGACATCAGCTGAAAGGCAGGAATAGGGTTCTGCATCTGATTTTATATATTTAATTGAGATCACCTGCCATATCAATATAATCACAAAAAAAAGAGCTTATCTATCATTGTTCTGAAAGCAACTTAGCCTCTTTCAATGCTTACTCTAAAACAATAACACTTTTGATAATATTCTTCTCACTTTAATCTTTTGCTGCTTGACACTCTTGCTTCATTATGTAGAGCTTTATTCCTTGAAAATGTCGAAGAAGCCCTTCTGAACTTGATTAATTTTATGAAATCTTTGTTTGAGTTTATGATCTTTCTTTTCTAAACTCGTTGATGGTAATTTGTTGCTGTTTCCAATCACGCTCTCGTTCTTTAAAAGCCCTAATAATTTTGTGTGCAGTCTACCTCAGTTATTCATTTTTCTTTAAGCTTAACAAAAGCTTTTCTTTGTCGTATCCTTCTTCTTTCGCAAGCTGAGTTTTCTTGTCTTTTTCTGCTCCTTCTTAGATGCGATGACAACTGTTTAATAGGCTATTCATCCCACTGGCGTTGAGATTATTAAGATTATCAGTAACTATTTACAATTGCATCTATAGATCTTTGATGTTCCATAGCAATTAGTCCTATCTTCCCTTTTTCTTGTGTATTTCTGCTTTCAAATTTTATATCTCTATCTCTTTATTGATCAATAATTTAGATTATTCAGCCAAGATGGGTTCGGAACGAGTCATTCCTCCTTCTTGAGAATATAAAATGTTAGACCCAAAGGCGAGA
>Ga0100378_1003196_pt1 | contig 15848 bp, 14 predicted proteins | sample CryGeymeta201502_FD_81535 | JGI IMG/M metagenome (GOLD analysis project Ga0100378, IMG submission 81535) | Groundwater microbial communities from Crystal Geyser aquifers in Utah, USA - Crystal Geyser metaG 2015-02 | ecosystem: Environmental > Aquatic > Deep subsurface > Groundwater | place: USA...
TGACAGTAAGACAAATAAAATACCTCAACAACATCATTGAGCAAGACCATCGGTTTGTGAAAAAAATAACCAATGGAATGCGGGGATTTAAAGCGTTTCACTCCGCAAAAGCCACTTTATCTGGCATCGAATTACACCACATGCTGCGTAAAAATCAGCATACTCAGTCAAATGAGCTGACTATTTTTGAACAGTTCTATGGGCTAGCAGCATAAGCTCGTCCAAAATAAATCCGTTCGTCGTTTACGGAAGTTTTTGCGACAGAACCATCAATACCGATAGTAACCTGGCTTATACGGGCCATCGATAGATAAATTCAAATACTCAGCTTGCTCTGGCGTAAGCTGAGTTAGATGTGCGCCAATACGCTCTAAATGCAAGCGTGCGACTTTTTCATCGAGTATTTTAGGCAAGGTATACACGCGATGCTGATATTTATCGCGATGCTGAAATAACTCGATTTGTGCAAGCACTTGATTCGTAAACGACGCCGACATCACAAAACTAGGATGCCCTGTTGCGCAGCCTAAATTGACCAAACGCCCTTCGGCGAGGACCATGAGGCGTTTACCGTCAGGAAAAATAACATGGTCAACTTGCGGTTTAATATTATCCCACGTGTACTTCCTCAAGCCATTAATATCAATTTCGGAATCAAAATGCCCTATATTGCATAAAATAGCCTGATTTTTCATCTTCACCATGTGCTTATGTGTAATGACATGATAATTACCGGTTGCTGTAACAAAAATATCGATATTCTCAACCACATCATCGAGGCGCACCACGCGATAACCTTCCATGGCTGCTTGCAATGCACAAATAGGATCAATTTCAGCGATATATACCGTTGCCCCTTGACCACGTAATGCCTGGGCACAGCCTTTACCCACATCACCATAACCTAAAATCAAAGCCATTTTACCGGCAATCATCACATCGGTTGCGCGTTTGATACCATCCAAGAGTGACTCTCGACAGCCGTATAAATTATCAAACTTTGACTTCGTCACCGAATCGTTGACGTTGATTGCCGGTGTTTTTAACGTACCTCGTTTTGCCATTTCATGCAGGCGCGCCACACCGGTGGTTGTTTCTTCAGAAAGACCATAAATTTCAGGCAATAATTCAGGATAATCAACATGCACTAAAGCCGTTAAATCACCCCCATCATCCAATAATAAATTAGGTGTCCAGTTATTTGGGCCGTGAATAGTTTGCTGTATACACCACAACGCTTCCTCTTCCGTTTCACCTTTCCAGGCAAATACCGGTACACCAGCGACAGCCATCGCAGCGGCCGCTTGATCTTGTGTGGAAAAAATATTACAGGATGACCACCGAACTTCGGCACCTAGGGCTTGCAGTGTCTCGATTAACACCGCGGTCTGAATGGTCATGTGAAGACAGCCGGCAATGCGTGCACCGGCTAGAGGTTGAGAAGCAGAAAATTCATCACGAAGTGCCATGAGACCGGGCATTTCGGTCTCAGCAATGGCAATTTCTTTGCGGCCCCATTCGGCGAGTGTTAGATCTGCAACGCGGTAATCATTCGAATCACTAACATCATTGGGTTCCCTCATGCATGCTCTCCTTAACCTCTGATTTAGAAATAGCTGAACGTAACACGTCTACTTTATCCAAACGCTCCCATGGGAACTCATCACGTCCATAATGACCCAAGGTTGCTGTTTGGCGATAAATAGGACGCAACAAATCATGGTGCTTAATAATTCCCGCAGGTGTTAAATCAAAATGCGTTTTAATTAATTCAATAATCGCATGAGATTCCAAACGCCCTGTACCGAACGTATCAACAAAAATAGATGTTGGTTCAGCGACACCAATCGCATACGACACTTGAATTTCGCATGTATCGGCAATACCCGCTGCAACCAAATTTTTAGCTACATGCCGCGCCGCATACGCACCTGAACGATCAACTTTAGACGGATCTTTACCTGAGAAACATCCCCCACCATGCCGTGCCATACCACCATACGTATCAACAATAATTTTACGACCCGTGAGCCCGCAATCACCTAAAGGCCCACCAATCACAAAACGACCGGTTGGATTGATTAAAAAGCGTGTATTTTTGCTGAGCCATGCCTTAGGAATCACTTGATGAATGATCGCTTCTTTAACATCAGCAATAATTTTATCTTGACTCACCTCTGGGGCATGTTGCGTTGAAAACACAACGGTATCAACAGCAACAGGCTTGCCGTGTTCATAACGTAACGTCAACTGACATTTCGCATCAGGACGCAGCCAAGCTAATTCGCCACTTTTGCGAAGTTCAGCTTGTTTTGCCATTAAACGATGAGAATACGCAATCGGAGCCGGCATGAGTTCGTCTGTTTCGGTTGTCGCATAACCAAACATCAAACCTTGATCGCCCGCACCTAAAATCGCTTTATCTACTTGATCCACACCTTGTGCTATATCAACCGACTGCTTACCAATCGCTGACAGTACCGCACAGGACTCCCAATCAAAACCCATGGCCGAGCTATTGTAGCCAATATCACGGATCACACCCCGTGTAATTTCCTCAACATCAACCCATGCTTTGGTTGTAATTTCGCCACCGACCAGCACCATACCGGTTTTAACAAGCGTTTCACAGGCCACTCGTGCATGTTTGTCTTGTTCTAAAATTGCATCAAGAATCGCATCTGAAATTTGATCGGCAATTTTATCTGGATGACCTTCAGATACAGACTCAGAGGTAAACATATAATTCGATTTCACAGCTTTAACTCCCTGTTACACATAAGTGCAATAAATTGATTAAAAAGACAGGCTGCATCATGTGGCCCGGGCCCTGCTTCAGGATGTCCCTGAAATCCAAAAGCGGGTTTACTTTGATGCATCATACCTTGAAGACTTTCATCAAACAAGGAACGATGCGTGACACGTAAACAATCAGGCAAACTCGTTTCATTTAAAGCAAATCCATGATTCTGACTGGTAATAAAGACACGTTGTTTTTCACCTGGTACAGCCAATTCAGCCACAGGATGATTCGAACCATGATGCCCAAACTTCATCTTGATAGCTTCTGCACCACAAGCAAGACCTAAAATCTGAAACCCAAGACAAATACCAAACAACGGCACGCCATACTCGAGCAATTCGCGCGTGGCTTGAATCGCATAATCACAAGCGGCCGGATCGCCAGGGCCATTGGATAATAAAACCCCATCAGGGTTCATTTCTATCACCTCTGCGGCGGGTGTTTGTGCTGGCACCAGCGTCAAATGACAGCCTTTGTCACGCAAGCGCCGTAAAATACTGTGCTTGACTCCAAAATCATACACCACCACATGAAACCGTTCAGGCTTGGATTCTGAAGCCCAAACCCCTTGTCCGGCATGCCATCGCTCCACCGTTTGTCGCGATACCACACGCGCTAAATCCACGCCGGCAAGGCCAGGGCACGCTTGGGCCGCGGCAAAAGCTTCATCCGTATCGGTGGTATCTGTCACAATGCACGCAGCAAGCGCACCATGCTCACGCAGATGATGCGTGAGTGCCCGCGTATCAACACCAGCAATTGCAACAACATCATGTTTTTTTAGCCAATCAGGCAGCGTCATTTCGGTACGATAATTACTCGATAGCGAAATATCATTTTGAAGCACAAGACCAGAAGCCCACGCCCTCGACGACTCCATGTCGTCTTGGTTGCAGCCGGTGTTACCGACATGAGCGGTGGTAAACATCACGATTTGATGCGCGTAGGATGGATCGGTCAAAATTTCTTGATACCCGGTCATGCTCGTGTTGAATACGAGCTCACCGACGGCTCGTCCTGATGCGCCAACCGAGATACCCTCAAATATTGAGCCATCCGCGAGAACAAGTCGAGCCGGTATGTTATTCATGCGCGTTTACATATCCTCAAAGAATTGCTTTACCCGACCAAACCAAGAGTCTGAGCGCGGTGCATGAGCACCTGGGTTTTCATCCAATGATGCCTGAAATTTTGTAAGCATCTCTTTTTGTTCTCGTGATAGCTTGACCGGCGTTTCTAACACCACACGGCATAATAAATCACCCGAACCATGCGCACGCACCGACTTCATGCCTTTGCCACGCAAACGAAACGATTTGCCTGTTTGTGTTTCTGGCGGTATTTTTAACGACACACGACCTTCAAGCGTTGGTACATCGATGGATCCACCCAACACGGCCGTGGTAAAGGCAATAGGCACCTCACAATGTAAATCTTTGCCTTCTCGCTCAAAAATCGCATGTTTTTTCACCGCGACTTGAACATACAAATCACCCGCCGGTCCGCCATGCAAACCTGCTTCACCTTCACCACTTAAGCGAACGCGATCGCCTTCATCAATACCGGCTGGTATTTTAACCGTCAGTGTTTTGGTTTCACGTACACGACCGTTACCATGACAGTCGGTGCATGGATCAGAATTTGTTTGACCTTCACCATGACAGTTCGGACAGGTTTGTTGAATCGAGAAAAAGCCTTGTTGAATACGAACTTGTCCGACACCCGCACAGGTTTCGCACGTGATTGGCTTGGTTCCTTTTTTACCACCCGAGCCACTGCAGCCCTTACAGGTTACATGCCGCGGTACTTTAATTTCGATCGATTTGCCCGCAGCCGCTTCTTCCAGCGTGACTTGGACGTTCATCTGAAGATCGGAACCGCGTTGTGCGCGTGATTGTTGACTGCCTCCTCGACGCCCTCCGCCGGTGAAGATGTTTTCAAAAATATCTTCAAAACCACCAAAACCACCGCCGCCGAAACCGCCTCCAAAGCCACCAGAACCACCACCGGCTGCGCCATCAACACCTGCATGTCCAAATTGGTCGTAGGCCGCACGTTTGTCTTTATCCGACAACACCGCATAGGCTTTTTGGATTTCTTTGAATTTTTCTTCGGCTGATTTATCATCCGGATTTCTATCCGGATGATGTTTCATCGCTAATTTACGATAGGCTTTTTTAATATCAGCATCACTGGTGTCACGCGTGACACCGAGAAGCTCATAATAATCTTTTTGCTGCATGAATCGCTCTCTCGGTGCGTGACTTATTTCTTAGCGTCGTCGTCTTTAACTTCTTCAAATTCCGCATCAACGACAGAATCGTCTTGTACTGAATCACTTGTATCAGCAGCTTCAGCCGTGCCATCGGCTGCTTGACTTTGTGCAGATTTTTTAGCGTACACACGTTCAGCCATGGACGCCGATGCTTTACTCAGCACTTCAAGCTTCGCTTCAATTTCAGCCTTATCACTGCCTTTCACCGCTTCTTTTAATTCAGACACGGCTTCTTCAATGCTTTTCTTCTCATCGTCAGCCATGTCGTCAGCTAAATCCTTCAATGACGTTTCGCTGCTATGAATCAAGCTATCGGCCTGGTTGCGTAATTCAACCAATTCTTTGAATTTTTTGTCGTCATCAGCATGCGCTTCAGCGTCTTTGACCATCGCTTCCACTTCTTCATCACTCAAACCACTGGAAGCTTTAATCACAATCGACTGCGCCTTACCTGTGGCTTTATCCGCCGCTGATACGTTCAAAATACCGTTCGCATCAATATCAAACGTCACTTCAATTTGTGGTACGCCACGTGGTGCAGCTGGTATATCCGCTAAATCAAAACGCCCCAATGATTTATTAGCAGATGCTTGCTCACGCTCACCTTGTAATACATGAACGGTTACAGCGGTTTGATTGTTTTCTGCTGTTGAAAACACTTGATTTGCCTTGGTTGGAATCGTTGTGTTTTTATCGATAAGTTTTGTCATCACACCACCCATGGTCTCAATACCCAGCGATAACGGTGTTACGTCCAACAATAAAATATCTTTCACATCACCTGACAATACGGCCGCCTGAATTGCAGCACCCACGGCTACCGCTTCATCAGGGTTCACATCACGTCGTGGCTCTTTACCAAAAAACTCTTCAACCGTTTTTTGAACCAACGGCATACGTGTTTGACCACCCACCAAAATCACTTCATCAATTTTTGAAATACTCAAACCGGCATCTTTTAAGGCTGTTTTACATGGAGCAATCGTACGTTTAACCAAATCTTCAACCAATGACTCAAGCTTAGCGCGGGTTAATTTAATATTTAAATGCTTTGGACCACTCGCATCAGCGGTAATATACGGCAAATTCACATCGGTTTGTTGTGACGATGATAATTCGATTTTGGCTTTTTCCGCCGCTTCTTTCAAGCGTTGAAGTGCAAGTGGATCGCTGTGCAAATCGATGCCCGTGTCTTTTTTGAATTCAGCCGCTAAATACTCAATTAAAGCTAAGTCAAAATCTTCACCACCCAAGAACGTGTCACCGTTGGTCGCCAACACTTCAAACTGATGCTCGCCATCAACTTCAGCAATTTCAATGATCGATACATCAAATGTACCACCACCCAAGTCATACACAGCTACGGTCGAGTCACCACGTTTTTTATCCATACCGTAAGCAAGTGCCGCCGCGGTTGGCTCATTGATAATACGTTTCACATCAAGCCCTGCGATACGACCCGCATCTTTGGTTGCTTGACGTTGTGAGTCATTAAAATACGCAGGCACGGTAATCACCGCTTCCGTTACGGTCTTACCTAAATAATCTTCAGCTGTTTTTTTCATTTTTTTAAGAATTTCAGCTGAAATTTGTGGTGGCGCTTTATCTTCACCTTTGACACGAACCCATGCGTCACCGTTATCGGCTTTCACAATTTTGTACGGGACCATTTTAATGTCTTTTTGTACGATTTTATCGTTAAACGTACGGCCAATCAGACGTTTAATCGCAAACAACGTATTTTCTGGATTGGTCACCGCTTGACGTTTTGCTGCTGGGCCAACAAGCACTTCATCATCATTCGTAAAAGCAACAATCGAAGGCGTGGTACGATGACCTTCCGCATTTTCAATCACGCGTGGGCTTTTACCTTCCATAATAGCAACGCATGAGTTTGTGGTACCTAAGTCAATTCCAATTATAACGTTTGATGATGACATATTTTTATACTCCAATTGAGTTATCTAAAATTAATTACCCCTATGGCTTACTTATATAAGGGATAATTTTTGCATTTCAAGGGTTTCGTTTGTTTTTTATTTCGCCACGACAACACGGGCCGCTCGAATCACCCGATCATTCAGCTTATACCCTTTTTGGAACACCGTAATCACTGTATTAGGTGTTGCATCCGGTGACTCCTGCATGGTCATCGCTTCGTGCAATTCAGGATTAAAGACTTCGCCCATAGGGTTCATCTGCTCCACATCGGCTTTGGCTAACATATCTAATAATAATTTCATGGTCAGCTGAATGCCTTCGTGCATCGCCGCGTCACCATGCTTATCTGCCAAAAGCTCGGCTTGCTCGAGGCTATCGACCACAGGCAATAACGTTTTAATAAATTTTTCGAGCCCATAGCGATGCGCATTCGTCACATCACGTTCTGAACGACGACGTAAATTGTCCATCTCGGCCGTCACACGAACCACTTTTTCCCAATATTCATGAACTTTTTGCTCAGCATCCGTAAGCTTTTGCTCAAGCACTTCATACGATGGATGTTCTAATGCATTGGCATGCTGCTCATCTTCAACCACATTATCTTCATCTTCCATGGTCTCTTCTACAGACGTGTCTATTGATTCTAATTCTTCTTTAAATTTGCCCCAATCTTTTTCTTGTTTACTCATAATTAAATTCCTCGCATTGAACAAAAACAGCTAGCTGTCAAATGGGGGCTTTTATCTAAAATTCAAGGGATTTATGCTCATAAAGCAAATTTACTTGGTTTTCTGCGATTTTTGATTGTTCATTGACGCAATAAGGTTGATAATTAGCCCTCTTAAACATCAGCTCGTATTGTATATGCCAGATACCTGGACCCCGACATCATGGTTAAACTATCCTTATTCGCAAGCTGCAAGCTACCCTCATGCTGCGCACCTAGACCGAGTCCTATGTCAGCTTAAACAAAAAAAAGCGCTAGTCCCGTGCAATCAAATCAATCAGTTAAAAACATTACTTGCCCAAGCACGTCACGGTCAGGCGTTTATTCTCCAAGGCGGTGATTGCGCCGAGTCATTCAATAATTGCCGCCCGGCGATGATTCGCGCGCAGCTTAATTTAATATTAAGCATGGCTAACATGCTAGCACCCCATACCCATGGCCCGGTTGTTCCTATTGGGCGCATAGCTGGTCAATATGCCAAACCGCGTTCATCATCTGAAGAAACACAGCACAGCATTACGCTCCCGAGTTATCGCGGCGATTTGATCAATGCCGTACAATTTAATGCAAAAGCCCGCGTGCCCAACCCTGAACGCTTACTCCAAGGCTACCGATCGGCCGCCATAACTCTCGAGTTTATTCGTAAACACACAAAAAAAATCTCGTTTTATACATCACACGAGGCGCTTCATCTTCATTATGAATCGGTGTTAACCCGACGCTGCCAGCAAGACCGCTGGTATGATGTTTCCACACACCTTCCCTGGCTTGGTATACGCACGTCGCAACTGGACAGTGCACATGTTGAGTATTTAAGAGGTATTGCAAACCCTATTGGCATCAAAATAGGCCCTGCTGCCACGCCTGATTGGTTAATTAGCTTAATTCATCGCCTAAACCCACAGGGCGAAGAAGGCAAAATTTTACTGATTACACGCCTTGGTGTGCAACGGGTAGAAAATTTATTACCTGCGCTTATAGAAGCAACGCAAAAGCATCATCATCCGGTCACATGGGCCTGCGATCCCATGCATGGCAACAACCAACAAACCGCATCGGGCATCAAAACACGCCACATGGATAGCATTTGGCAAGAACTCAGCCTCACCTTAAAGATTCATCAAACGCACCAAAGCCACCTCGGTGGCCTGCATCTTGAAATGACACCCGACGCCGTCACCGAGTGTTTAGGTGGCGAAGCCCCTATTTCCGAAGATGATTTGAAAACCGCGTATCGCAGCCTACTCGATCCGAGATTAAATCAACAACAAGCCCTCGAGCTTATCAAAAAATTTACCTCGCTTAATTTTTAAAAATAAAATATGCAGAACCTATCATACATAAGCTTGCATAAAAGAAATTAGTGCCTAAAGATTTTCCCATATAAAAATAAGAAAAACCTGCGAAAACACACATGGTAATGATTTCTTGCATAATTTTCAGTTGGCCTAAATTAAATACCTGGTAACCCATTCGATTTGCAGGAACCTGAAGCAGATATTCAAAAAAAGCAATCCCCCAGCTGACTAAAATAGCAATCATCAAAGGTTGATGATTCAACGTTTTCAAATGACCGTACCAGGCAAACGTCATAAAAACATTCGAAGCAATCAATAGCAATAGGGTATACATGATTATCCTGGGGTTATCGTTCGTTTTATACGGCGCAATATCATACGCCTAAAATTTGAATAATCAAAAATCTCGACTAAAATTAACCCCATACCCAACAGTAAATAGATTTAAGAGCGAGCATCATGCCCAATCATCGATCAAAAGATACGCCATCAAAAATAGAAGCCTTAGAAGACTCTTTAGCGCAATGCCAAACCGTATTTAACGAACCGAACAAACTGAGTAAACAAAAAAAAGCCGATCTCAAAATTTTAGAAGACGAATTTGTATCTACAGCAACTGAGCTCTGTGAGAAATTAAGCGATGCGCATGAAAATCAGACCATCGATGATAAGGTCACCGATGATATTTTAAATAGAGCTCATGACATCACGCATCATATCAGCGACAAAACCCCGATACCTCGAAAAAAAATTGAAAAAATCATCGCATTAAACGATGCGAATACCCAATTACAAACTCAAACTTCACCTAAAAACACCACGACTCAAGCACTCATTGAGTTACTCACAAAAATGGCCCTGCTTGCTACCGTTGTGCTGACCTTTATCTCTCCGGGACCGGGTGCGGTACTTGGATTAAGTGTCGATATTAGTGTCGCCTTGCTTTCTTTTTTACCTCATGCATTTGATACCTGTAAACGATTATTTTCTGACAAACCTGAACCACTGAATTTAGATAACGCAAAGGAACTTCAACAGGTGTATAAAGAAACAAATAAAATACAACGAAAAGAGCAAGAGCCAAATCCCAGCGATGAAGCAAAACCCGAGCAAGAGCAAGGCCCGAGCCTTGTCTAAATATGTAGGATTTGCGTAAATTTCAACCAATCAACTGCCGTCATGGCGACCAGGTTTTGCTCTTGGTTTAGGTCGCCCAAACTCGTTGTCAAGCGATTCTTCTGAGCTCCTGGATGATGTACGAGCGAATAACCCTAAGCTACTTAAGCTCCCTGAACTCGTTGAGCTAAAACTTCTATATTTCTCGTTGTCTTTAAACTCAATCAAAGGCCCTGTGAATTCCTCTTCTGTTTTATGTTGTTCAAACCAAGTCACTAAATTGGGATAGCCATCTTTCACACTCAACCAAGCGTCATAAGCCCTTGCAGGCAGCATAAGAAAATCTTTACCTTTCTTTTTCCCGGTTAAATCATCATTAAACGTACATTCCTGCCATTGTCCAGACTCATTCTTATGTACATACATTAAATCATTGGTAATTCTCAGGGTGGTTTTACAAGTACTTCGCTCTTTATACTCCTTCTTAAAAGCTTTTGTTAGCCTTCGGCCCCATTTGAAACCTCCCGCTCCATAAATTTTTGACTCACAGCCAATATCCGTATTATTCATTGCAATTTTTTTAACATTAAATGGCTCAGAATCAGTACGCCATGCCCTCGACTCTCCCATATTTTTCACGGCTGTTTGAAAACGTTCATCATGACCTTTTGCTGCTTTAACTTCACTGAATACTTGTACAAAATTAGATCGATTACCTAACGACTCATAATGTAACATTTCTTTTGCAGCACCAGGGCGAGTGAATGTTTCAGGAATCACCATGTGAAACCGATCACTTGCCAGCACCGTCTCTTTGAGATACTTTTTAACTTCTAATGCTTTGCTGTGCTGATGTAAATCGCTAATACCTTTATATCCTTTCGCCAAAGCATACTGAAGAACCATTTGCCGCATTTGTGATACTTCACGTTCAAAGCTACCATCTGCAAACACCACATCATTGCCTTTGTCCGCACGAGCATTTTCAGCCAGACCTAAAACATCTGAATGCTCCGTGTTTAAATACTCAAGCACATTATTAGCAGAAAATGTTTTTCCTGAACTTGAAGGGCCGCCTATCCATAAAATCAACCGATTTGCCCATGGTGGTCCTTCCACATGCTTGAGTGCTGTTTCAAAAACAGCACGCCTAAACGATTTACTTTTACCTTCTTCTTTAATGGCGCGTTTATATAAATCAAACCCTTCATCACCTAATAAATCTTTTAATGTAACGGTTTTACCGCTATTCGATTTAGCAACGTCAAGCGTACCTTCATCTAAAAACTTGAGGCCTAAAAAGCGAATAAAATCTTCTCGTGCACCTTTGGGTGTCTTGCCTTGATGGGTGGCACGATACAATGCTTTCTTTTCTTGAGTTGTTAAGTGAATCTCAGGATCTCTTTTAATCTCATAGCGACCAATTTGTTTAATCCAACCTTGTACCTTGATTCTTTGCGCTTCCGGACACTTTGCCAACGCTTGAATACGTTCGTTTTGCCTTTGTCTGGCTTCTATTTTATGCTGTTTTTTGATTCGATGATTTAAAACAGCGAGGATGGCAGGCACCACCGTCACAATCGCGGCCACAGCACCAAACACCCCTAGGGCGCTTGAATTCAAATAAGCCCAATCTGACAGGGTGTGCTCAGACCAAGCCCCGCGCATAGACTTTGTAAGCCCTTTATGCGCCTGCATTGCACCCGCTTTGCTCTGCTTTAAATACGTCATGACCTTGGAAGATTCTTCCGCAAAGTTTCTAGAAATATAAAAACCTTTGGGTTTTGCTTCGACTTTGGCTGATGCCCCTTGATCGACCAAACTAATCACCGATGCCGCGGCATACAAACCTTTGTCATTATATTCCTGATTGATGCATTGATTTAATGCCTTGGCTGCCGCAGCAACTCCATCTTCTGGAGCATTCGCCAATTGAGCAAGTTGCTTGGCAATCGCGCTACCCGGTTTCATGGCATCTAACATCAAGACCCGGCCATTAATCGCCTGTGCCCGCTCATTACCGCTTTTACACCCCCCGATCGAGGCTTCCTCTGCAAAAACAGATAAGGTTTGAATAAGCTTTGCATATTCATGGGTAAAATGCAGGTCGTGTGCTATCAGCTTTTTTAAACTCATGTTGACGGCAGCAACCGGATCCTGTGTTGTACTCGTCTCTTTTTTCCACGCATTTTTGATCGCGAATATGTGAACTTGGGCAGCGTCACCTTGAGTAGTTTCTGAAAAATAAGGTGTTCGAGGCTGGGTACCTAAATATTCTTGATACTGTTCAAGCAATGGCGCGAACGTTTGTGCATCACATAATGTATGTATTAACGCCATTTCTGCCATCAACGTTGATTCTCGCACCAGCGGATCAGAACTCTTATACCCCAACGTATCACCAAAACCATTGACGGATATATTTTGAACAAAACACATGGCGTCGTGTGTTGTATTATATTGATGCGCACCTTGTAAAATATGACGTGCACTCTGCGTTTGTAAATTACCTTTGATATCCCCTAACCTATCATTGATGGCCGTATATCGGTTATAAATAAAAGGTTTTTTCAACTCATAAACTTCGGCAATCTCAGATAACTTGTCGGCAACATCTGAAATAATCGCTTTATCGCTCAAACCCTGTTTAACCACCGGAGAAGGCGTGCGTATTTGAATACGTGGGTGTAATCCGGGCGTTATATTCCCGTGCTCATCCATGCGACATGTGATCATTTGCCGGTGTGCAAACTGCTCTTTGCCCGCAACACGATCATGCGCGGTGTATTTTGAGCCTTTGATGAGCGTCACCAACCCCTCGGCCTTATTGACGTATAAAATATCTTCATCCGTTGCAGGCGTTTTTTCTGCGAAATGTTTCGCTTCTTTTAAATCTTTTGCTGTAAAAATAATACCGGTTTTCTCAATGATCTTTTCCATTAAAACCGTATGCGCCATAGGAGCCAGTTTTTTTCTTGCTTTATCGAGTGAGGCATTAAATTTTGCAAGATCAAACGCTCCATCTTCGTAAGCAACTTTATAAGCGTCACGATAAGCATGTTCAATATAATGATTCACGCGATTCATCGCTGATTGACGGGCTGTTTCGAAATGCTTAGGATCCACATCTGGATAAAGATTAGCTGCAATTTGACTATAAACACGTGTCGCGAGCATTAAGTGGAACGCAAACTCGTCTTGAAGTGGAATCACGCTGCCGCTTTTTGACCCAGGCGAATCTAAACGCACTAACGCGCTCATGCCTCCATCAAGATCAACAGGTACCAACAAAGACCCGTGAACATCTTTTAATTTTTTTTGATCTGCTTTAACCTGAGCAGCTTCAAGTAATGTCTGTATATGACGAACTTGTTGTGCATGATCTTGAGATATTTTTCCCATCATAAATCTCACAAAAAATAAGCTAGTAGCTATATTATAGACCATTAAAAATATAACACATCACGAAAGCTTCAGAACGTGTATAATATAGCTAGTTAGGTTTAATTTTTTAAGGTTAGGTACATGAAAATAGCTATTTTATCAAGAAATACAAAATTATATTCAACCAAACGATTGGTTGAAGCGGCTGAAGCACGCGGGCACGAGGTTCGTGTGCTTGACTACATTCGATGCTACATGAACATTACCGCTAAAAAACCATCGATACATTATCAAGGCGAAAAACTTCCTGTATTTGATGCCATTATTCCAAGAATTGGCGCGAGTCATACATTTTACGGTACAGCGATTGTGCGACAATTTGAAACCTTAGGAACCTACTCGCTAAATTCATCACTAGCGATTACGCGTTCGCGTGATAAATTACGTTCACAACAACTTTTAGTCATGAAAGGCATTGATATGCCGATTACCGGTATTGCCAGTGTTCCGGGCGATGTGGATGGTTTGATTCATACAGTAGGCGGGGCCCCGCTTGTGATTAAACTCACGGAAGGAACCCAAGGGGTTGGTGTGGTTTTGGCCAAAACCAAAAAAGCGGCAGAAAGCGTGATACAAATGCTTATGAGCCTCAAAGAAAATATTATTATTCAAGAATACATTGAAGAGTCCGGTGGTGCTGATATTCGATGCTTTGTTGTAGGCGATAAAGTGATTGCTGCCATGGAGCGACAAGCCGCACCCGGTGAATTTCGTGCCAATATTCACCAGGGCGGTCGTGCTCGTTTAATTAAAATAACTAAACAAGAACGTGAAGTGGCGATTAAAGCGGCCAAAGTCATGGGGCTAACCATGGCCGGCGTTGATTTGCTACGCTCAAATCGAGGACCGCTCGTGCTTGAAATCAATTCATCTCCAGGCCTAGAAGGCATAGAAACCGCAACCAAAAAAGATATTGCGAGCTTAATTATTCAACATATTGAAAAAAATGCAAAACCCATTGGCCCTAAAAGCCGCTACCAAGGATGAGCGCATGAACGGTGTTGAATATTGGCTACGATCACCTCTCTATATTGACTTAAGATCCACTAAACATGTACTAAATACAGACCTTAAGGCACTTATGCTATGAAAAAAATCATGGAAGTCCATAATAAATTATTGATTGGTCGCTCGGAGTGGTGCGCACTGCCGTTGCTTAATATACCGTTTATCAAAGCCAAAATAGACACAGGCGCTAAAACGTCGGCTCTGCATGCATTCAATATTGAATACGACGATGCCGATGGTCAACCTTGGGTGCATTATGACATTCATCCAATTCAAGGTAATGATCAGGTGATTGTTCGCTGCACCTCTTTGGTGATTGATCAACGCATGATCATGAGTTCTAATGGGCACAAAGAAAATCGTTACGTGATCTCGACGTCGTTATCACTCGGATCAAAAACATGGCCAATTGAGTTAACACTTTCGAACAGAGATCCCCTCAGGTTTCGCCTGTTACTCGGGCGCGAAGCTTTAAATCATCACGTTATCATTGATCCTAATTTAAATTATCATCAGAAAAAACCGAAGAAAAAACCGATTCAATAACTTACTAAACGGAATAAGATGTCATGAAAAATCACGCTAAATCCTCCTTACTCAGAAGCAACGCGGCTACTTTTTATGCCCAACTGCCTCAAAATAGAGGTTCGACCCTACCCAACTTTAGTTACGCACAAACCATGCAATTTAAAAAAAATGCGGATACTTTTGCCCAAGCACTCATTCAACTCTGGACGTCAGGCGATGCTTCAGCTAAAACACGACCTGACGGCACATATCAGACCTTTTCAACAAGATATTTTTGAAACAGATTTACGTATTTTTTTAACCCCTACATCGATGCTAGAACACCTCCAACAAGCAACACTCAAGAAAAAAAAGATCCTGAGATGGTGGCGATTTTACGGTCAAAAGGCCCGCGATTACTGGTGATTGAATCAGGCGATAAACCATCCGAATCACACGCATCCAAAAAACATAATTTCAGACGGCGTGCTTCTTTTTGGGGATTGCCGCAAGCGTATGAAGAATTACCAGGACAAATACATACCAAGCCGTCTTTAGGATAAAGTATAGTTCAAAGACGGCTTAGTTTAATACACCTTAGGCCTTAGGAGATTAGAAAAAATAACTTAGTCTTTTATCAATAATCATGTATAATTACTTTCATGAGAAAAGGGCCTATAGTTGTATCAGAAGATATCATTTCGATCGCTACCAAGTATGATAAAA
>Ga0100378_1003199_pt1 | contig 15831 bp, 18 predicted proteins | sample CryGeymeta201502_FD_81535 | JGI IMG/M metagenome (GOLD analysis project Ga0100378, IMG submission 81535) | Groundwater microbial communities from Crystal Geyser aquifers in Utah, USA - Crystal Geyser metaG 2015-02 | ecosystem: Environmental > Aquatic > Deep subsurface > Groundwater | place: USA...
CCCAATCCCCAATCCCCAATCCCCAATCCCAAATGATTGTTAACAGTTTGTTTAATTTTTATAATATTAAACAAATAACTATATTAAAATATAAATTATTATTACTTATTAATATATTATTATATATTTAAAAATAATTAAACAAAATGTTCGTGCTTTTATATATTTAATAATATATAATTGTTTTAAATAGTTAATCTTAACTCAATTTTCATCACTTTCACTAGTATTACTGTCTAATAGTGATTTCTGGAGTTTTTCTTTGATCATAATCCATTTTAACTTTATAATCGTATGTTTTATCTCCAATAGTAAAGCCTGCTTTTATTTGACCTACATAGTTATCAATATCATTAAAATCATAAATAAAATCCCAATTTACTGTTTTATAATCAACTTTTGTATCGAATACTTTGTTAAAGTCTTTTATGACATCTTCAAACCAAGTGTTTGTCGGTCCATTATTTAATTTGCTATCGGTAAATAAGGGTGTTAACTTTATTCTTTCAAATTCTTCAACAAATTTATCACATGGAAGAGCATCTCCTTTTACTTGATAATTAAATAGAAAAGCTACCAAGTAACCATAACAATAGTCATATTTTATATCAAATAAGGTTGAAGTTGGGTGTTCTTTTGTTCCGTACTGATCCATTTTTAAACTCTTTAATAAATTATGTAATGATATATTATTTAAATATTATTATTTTAATAAATTTTATTGTGATTTTATGTAATTAAATTATATTTTTATAAAGTTTTTTCAATATAATTTGTTATCTTTATTTTTATATTATTTTATATACTTTTTTGTTTATTTTATATATCTTTTTGATTTTGTTTGTTTATGTTTGCTTATTTTGGGAGTTATTCGTTTCTATCCCATTTTTTGTTGTCTTCTGTTTATTTAGTAATTCATTGTATTTTAGATTATAAAAATGTATTAAATAATTTTAATTGTGAGCAATATTTATTACTTTTTATTGTAAATAATTTTCATTACATTATAATATAATATAAATATTAATAATAAAAGAATAAATAAAACAATATAATATTCCATAAACTTAAAATATTATGATTAATTACATCAAAACCAATTAGCTAACCTTCAAATATCAACTCTATCTGGAAATCTTTAAAACTTTGTTACATCTCTAGATAAATTTTCAAATGCTTTATCCATTGTCTTAATCTCTTTACAAAAAGCAAATCTAATAAAATTCTCACCAATATGTTTATGCTCCTCTGTATAAAAAGGACTACAAGGGATAGCAACAACTTTATAATCGTGGCATAAGTTTAATAAAAACTTAAAGTCTTTGTGATAGATAAGGCTCTTATCATTTTCATCTTCTACTAAGAAATGTTTGGTTTCTGGATTATGCTTACTTATATCAGCTATGATGAAATAAGATCCTTCAGGGCAGAATAGATCAATATCTATATTTTCTCTTAAAGCAAGATTTTCTAAAAAGTGATTTCTTAAGTTATTGTAGTGATTTGTAAGCCACATATAATAGTTTTCATAACCCATATAAGGTTTATTTGCTTCATCAAGACAATCAGCGATAGTATTTTGCATTGGTTGACTTATACAAAATGTTGAAAATTGGAACTGGGCTATAACCTGTCTTATAAGATAGTTTGGACCTATTGCCCATCCAATTCTTATTCCAGTTGCAGAGAAAATTTTACCAGCAGAATGAATTGTTAAGGTCCTCTCCCACATTTCTGGTATGCTAGCCATTCTTGGAACTTCTTTATATTGAGTTCCAATCATAAATTCGTATACTTCATCCATTATGAGAATTACTTTTGGAAACTTTTCTAATATCTTAATGAACTTGTGTAACTCTTCATAAGTAAATATTTTCCCAGTTGGATTATTTGGAGTATTGAGTAATAAGATTTTTGTATTTTTATTAAAAGCTTTTTCTAAAAGATCAAAGTCGACTGTCCAGTCATCTTTTAAATCATTTGTTATTTTTTTGTATTCTGATTTAGATCTTTTCTTAGGAGGATTCATAGGAACTCCAACGACTTTACCTCCATTAAATTGAACTTGTGGTAAATAACAGTCATAAAATGGTTCAAGAATTATAACTTCATCTCCTGGATATACCAATGCAGTTAATGCAACAAAAAGTACATTAACAGCTCCTGCTCCAACTACTATTTCTGTCATAGGATTTATTTTTCTTTTGTAAGATTTCTCATAATTTCTAGCGATAGACTCGACTAGTTTAACGTCACCTGTATTTCTTGTATATTGATAGTAAGCATCATTTGTAAAATATTTATCTACATTATCTTGAAAAAATTTAGGTGGTTCCCAATCTGGGAATCCTTGGCCTAAATTGACTGATTTTGTAGCGTTTGCCATATGTGAAAATTTATACCATATAGTTGGATTGTAAAATCCTTCTAGTTTCGCTATTGATGTTGGGGGACCTTCCATTAAAATATATTCAATAATATATATATTCTTATTTATTGTAGAATTTATTTTTTGTAGAAAATTTATATTAAATTAATATAAATTAATATATAAATAATTATTATCATAATATACAATCATAAAATACTATTATTATATATTAAAATTACATTACATATAACTAATAATTATTATATTATTTCAAACGGAATTATTTAAATGTTAATTAAGCATCATTAATCCTTAATCTCATTTTATGCTTTCTTCATTGTTAAAATAAATCGTTCTCTTTCTTTATCATTCATCTTCTGACTTATATAGTTATCAACAGCTTCCTTTATAACATTATTAGTGCTTATCTTTTCTAAGTAATTCTTAACTTTCACAACAAATTCTTTATCAGTTCTACATTTGATTTCATTAAAAATTAGAAATTTAATACAATTCATCATAGGTAGTAGATATTCTTCAAAATCTTTTAAATCGAATGAATCAGTAATAAAAACAATATAATTGAAGATTGTTTTATTTTCAATAGGATCATGAGCTAAAGGAATATTCTTCATTATAGTATCAACTATTAATTTATAATAATTTGATTGCTTATTAATATTCATAGCTACAGAAAGTCTAGAAAGTGCGCATAAAACATTATCCTTTGCAATATCTTGTGAGTTTTCATATACATTTTGTAAGAGTTTTAAGCAATCATCGACATACTTAGTCATATGTTCTGGTCCTGCTTCGAATAAGATTCCTATAAAGTAGACACAGTGACGATATAATTCTTCATGTTTTATTTTAATGTTCTTTTCTATATTATCCTTGATTATAATCATCCAGCTGTCAAGATAGAAGGTCATGGATATTTTACAGTATCTAACGACTTCAGCTAAGCATCCTATTATCATTGAACGATCTTCTTCGTTTCTGTCCTTTTTAGTGTATTTAATTAGGTAAGAGTAGGTCTCGGATAAAAATGGGTGGAAATCGTTTCCTAATGTTTCTGAAAGAGTTATATAAATATCGACTACACCTCCTAGTATTTTCTCATCATGATCTAAATCGTCCTCATAGTCTTCATCATCATTTTTAGCTTGAGTAACAGTTTTAAAGTCAAGAACCATCTTACATAGGTTAACTAGTCTAGTCATTATGTTTTGATTTAATACTTTTTTACCGAAATATTCTAAGATATCAAATAAACTTTCGAAACATTTAATAACGCCAGGTTTATTATCACTTTCTTTTATTATAGTATCTATTTTATCGTATATTTTAATCCAGAATTCAAGTGTTAAGTTATTTATCTCACCTTCTTTAGAACCAGATAAGGCTATATGGAGTGATATAAGCATTGATTTATAAGCAACTATTAATTCTGTTGTTACACTGTCATCTACATAATTCCAAAGAGATTCAAATATTACAAGTACCTGTTCTACATGTGGGATAAACTGCTTCGGATTAGATTCAAAGAAAGCTGTAACTGCTTGAATATTAGAACATTTCGAATCAATAAATGATGGATTTATTAGTAAGTCTCCATCCTCATTTTCATTGAATTCATCATCGTCTTCAGAATCAGAGTCCATTCCAAATTCATCTTTTTTATCTGCTTTCTTTACTATTCCTGATTCATCTCTAAGTTTGTCAAAGCAAATAGGAAGGAATAATTCAAAATTATCACTGAATGGTTCTCCCATAATTTTCGCGTAAGAACAGAAATAGTTAAAGCCGGCATCTTGTAATTCATAAACATCTGATTTGATTGATTCTAAAGCAAATACTGAAAAAAATTCTGAGTATGGTTTGAATTTTTCAAGTTTAATAACGTAGGCAATTTCTCCGACGCATTCTAATGCATTTGCCTTAAGCTGAAAATCATCAGCTCCTTTTTTTGTTATCATTTCCTTACATTTAAGCAATATAGGCACCAAAACTGTATCAAGTAACTCCCCAGCTACATTAATTAAAGCTGATAATGCAAATAATGTTTCTGTATGAATCTTAATTGAATAGTTACTATCTAATATTAAAGACAATTTTTGAATTAATTGATCAATATAAGGTTCTATTTCTAAGTCTGCATTTTGACAGAAGTAATTAAGCTCAATCAAGCAAAACTCTATTATTTCATCTTTTTCTGAGTTAATTCCACTTAGTAGCATAGGAAGGATCTTTTCGTGATAATCGATAATGTCTTCATTTAACTTTTCAGTTAAATTATCTAATGACATAATGGAGCATAGTCTTACATCAATCCACGTATCTTTATTAAAGCTATTAACTAATATATCGACAAACTCATCTAAATTGCTTCTGATATTCTCTGAACATCCTTCGCTGATTGCTCCAATTGCGCTGATTCCTAATAAAATAAAATTTAAATAAGAATATTACAAAATATTTAATGTTATTATTTAGTGCTATATTATACCTGCTTTTCTTTCATACTTATTTTGTGAGGATATAAGAGCTTTAATATAATTATAACAAATCGGATATGTATGTTTAGAAACTATAATATTTGTAAAGTCTTCGATCATTCTTAAACCAATGCTAGTAACTTTATTTAAAATTGTAAATTAATTAATTAATTATTAAGTAATAATACTTCTAAAATCATCATCTAAGTCATCTTCAAGAAGGTCATCTTGCGGTGTAGAAGCAAGTTTGAACGCAAGCTCGAATACTAATTTAAGCTTTGCATTTGAATTTTTAGTAAAGATTTTCTTATTAAAATCACATATCATATGTAAAAACTCAGAAATAACAAACTTGGATTGTCCTGAAAAGTTTGAGTCTTTTATAATTTGTAAGGTAATGTCTAATATCAATTCAACGTAGTCTCCGAAGAATGACATAGAATTATGGTGGAAGTCACATAGTGTTTCATAAATATGGAGAACTGTTTCTTCGTTGAAGTTATAAATTTCCTATATAATAAGTTATTAAGTTGAAATAAGTTTTCTTATAAGGTTATGTAATTCAAAGTTATTTTATTGTTAAATATTGCTATTTACTTTAAAGATGAGGGGGATGTTAGGCTTAAAGGCAAGTAATTCGTTTTCTTCAGAACCTCTAACGATATTTCCTAAACATTTAGTTGCGTATTGCTTCATCTATATGTATTAAGGGATATTAAGAGTTATTTTGTTATAATAATACTTTTGATGTTCCTTGAGTTAATGACAGTGTAATAATAGTATTGATTTCATTAAATTTTGGTTTTAGTTGTTTATGGCATGATTCTACCAGCTCGGATATAATATATAAATTAAATTCAAAAAGTTGAATTTGAGACGAATTAAATTTGGTCGGATCTGTAAATATGTAATTATGTAGTTCATTCCATTCCTCAGAAATCAAAGTTACTTTTGCTATCTTAAACATCAAATTTGCGATTGCTTTTGCTACTAAAAACTCTTTTTCATTTGTTAGAAGTTCTATCAATAACTTGATTGTGTTTTGTTTAAAATTATCATCTAACTTCTCCCAATGTGATTCAATTTTTTTATTAAGAAGAATAGCAGCAAGTTGTCTGATATTTGATAAACTACCATTTTTAATTACATATAAGAATGACTCAACAGAAGAAGGCTTTTTTCTAAAAGCTTTTACTAATTCCGTCGTAGATTTAATTTCATTATTATTTGACGGACATAATATTATTTTTAATGCGATTTCTAGTTCTTCAACGTTTTTAATTTCAATTTTGGCATCCATATTTAAATGATAAGATATAAGATAAATTAATAATTTATATATCAAAATAATAATTTATATTAGAAATATAAATATATATATAATTTTATTAGAATTAATTTATATGTATGTTATGTTTGATTTGATATGTTTGATATGTTTGCTTATATATTTTATGAATATTAAATCAATATAATAAATCACATAATCACTTCCAACTCTAAATTCCTTTCAAATTAATTACATTCATTCATTTTCTCTAATAATAAAATATGTTATCATGTCTATAGCCCATATTCAAAAGCATCGGAGTTAAAAAATTATGTATCATATCTCTAGGTCCACACAAAATAATTAACGAATCATCATCTTAAATTAATAATAAATTAAATAAATAAAAAACTAATCAATTAAATTTACCATTTGGAACAGGCATCAAACTTTCAATCATTTCTTCGTTAATGAAACCGCTCCCAAATTTCCAATTTTTAATATCAATATTCTCAATAACAGGATAAAAATTCAACTTGCCTTTAGCATCATATTTTGCTAGGTCTTCTACAAATGCCATCTCTTCTAAGGTCTTAGTTGCATATATTAATGACAATGCTGTTTTATCGTTATAATTAGAAATAATTTGTTGAGAAAGTTGAAACATAGGAACTATTCCTGTTCCTCCACATATCATTCCTATTCGTTTAATTTTTCTTTGTATTATGTTTTTTTCATTAGGTTCTTTGTTTGGGTCTAGTTCGTTTTTCTTTACTATTTCGAAATTGCCGTTGCCAAAGTATTTTAAACCACCGAATGGTCCTCTACATTTTATGACTTGTCCAATCTTAAAAAGTTAATAAAGTTTATATTTGTAGTTTATAGTTGTAGTTATATTTAACTTGTAGTTATATTTGTAGTTGTATTTACCTCTAAGTCAAATAAGAAGTTGCTAAATCTTCCAAATGCTTTAGTGCTTTTTTGTTTAGGATATAATTTAATTAAGAAATCAACAAATCCTTGGTCGTCAGCTTGACTTAGTGGATGATAAAACCTTTGTATATGATCAATATCATTATTTTTATCAGAATGTTGTTTATCAGTTTTATTATTGTCCATGTTTTCTTTTGTGTTTTCTTTATTGATTAAGTCAGATTCCAAAGATAAGTATTGACAAGTTTCAAAACCTAATATAGATTCTTGTTCTGGCAACAAAAATCTAAGTACATAACTATCCTTTGATACTTTTGCTTTAAAATCAAATGTTAAATTTACAAAGTGTGAAGATTGTAATAAGTTTTTAGGACTTGCTTTCTTTGAAAGAAAAAAGTAATCTATATATTAATAAAATGATAAATATACTATAATTTGATACTTTGTTGAAATTTATCATATACTTAAACTTAACTTTTGATTTCACTGTGTTAGATTTAAACATTTGTATAATTGAAATAATATTAAATAATTTATATAAATTAAAGTAAAATATAAATAATATACAAAGTAAAATACAAAACTTAAAATATAAAATAAAATTTATTACTTTTATTAAACGTTAAATTAATTTTTAAATTAGTAACTAATAAATTTTGAACTAATTTCTATTCCAACTATTCTTATTAATTCATTTTATCAAGAAATTCTTTAATATCAGTAATACTGCATCTTTTTTCCTTATCTACAATAGTAGCCATAGCAATTATTTTTTTAATATTTTCATCAGTAATTTGGGTTGGAATCGGGAACGGAGCCTTCTTTCTTAATTTGTCCATAATTAATCCTTCATTATTTTTATATTTTGGTGTCCAAGGTACATAACCAGAGAAAAGATAAGAAACAATACATCCGAAGGCCCATACATCAACTTTATGGGTAACAGATGATATAAACATATCGCTGTTATCATCACCACCTTCTTCCTCTTCAAATACTTCTGGGGCGACATAATTAAGAGTTCCCTTTGCTCTGGTGGCGATTGAATTAGAATCCATAAGTACCTTAGCAATACCAAAATCAATTATGTATGGCTTTTTGTTAGAGTCGATAATTATGTTTTCTGGTTTTAAATCTCTATGAATAAAGTTATTTTTATAAATTGTTTCAATGGCTCCTGCTAGTCCTTTTATCATTTTTAGTTTTTCATCGTATGAAAAATATGAAAAATTGTTGTCTTTGAACTCGTCTAATGTTTTTCCTTCTACGTATTGGAAAACCATTTCGATTTTATTGTTCTCTGTAATAATTCCATAAAATTTAGGAATGTTATCATGTACAATGTTTGCAATAATAATTAACTCGTTAGAAAGACTTTTCCAGTCGATGTCTACTAAGACTTTAACTGCTACGTCGATATTTCCTAGCATTCCATGGTAAACAACAGCTTGGCCTCCTTCTCCGATTTTGTCCTTTTTACTTTTGGTAAGTTTCATTTCGCTCATCTTTATAATACGAATTTTATTTATTTCGATTAGTTTTTTGCATACTGATTTAAATTCTTCGTTTGTATTATCCATGTTGTTATTTATATTAATAATTAATTTCAAATATTACATAATATTGTAAAGGTATTAATAATAATTAATATAAAAAATAATAAAATAGTTAATTTAATGTAATATTAGTTATTCTTAATTGAATACTTAATACATAATAATATATAAAAAATAAAACAAACTTACTTACCAACTTATATAATCATTACAATATTTATTACTATTAATGTCTTTATTAAAATAAACTTTCATTATTCATTAAATATTTAAATACTTAAATCTTAAATTCATAAATTCAAAGTTTATAAGTTTAATCTAATGAAGCTGCTTTAAAATTTTCAATCATTGAGTATAAACACTCATTACTGCAATCTATTTCTGCTTTTTGTAGTTTTAATTGAGTAAAGTTGCCACATTTCTTTAAACAATTTTTTAAAATATATGATTTTATTGCAGAACTTCTATATTCCATATTTGCTGATATACCATCACTTATTTCTCCTGCACTTAATTTAGAAATTATCTCTTGGGTATTTTTTTCAATTGACATTAATTTAATTATATTTTAATTTTCTTAATTAATTAATAATTATAAATCAATATGTTTCTTAAGATGAATAGATTATCAAGCACACTTAAAGCAAGCTCTATTATGAAAAACTTTGGAAAAAGTAAAGATAATAAATAAATCATAACTAATAAATCTCTTTATTATCTTAATAATTACTTAAAAAAATAGGCTTCCACAGAACAAATTTTTTAAACAAAGAAATTGATATTTATATTAATGATAAACATCATAAGGTATTAATACTTTATATTTACTTATTGATAACTGGAACTATATTTAATTTAAATTTGTAGTGTGATTCAAGCTATTCAATTTTTCAAGCGTGTTATGAAGCTGGTGAGATAATCCCAAGATTTTGTTACCACGAAAAACTATCTGTTGCAGGAAATTGCAGAATGTGCTTAGTCGAAGTTGAAAAATCTCCTAAACCTGTAATAAATACATTCATAACTACATATTCTACGACTTAAATTAACTAATTAAATATATAAAATAAAAATTAATTATAGATTGCTGCATGCGCAATGCCAGTAATGGCAAACATGAGAATTAATACTAAATCTGACAAAACAAGAATAGCTCGTGGTGGTGTAATGGAATTTTTATTAGCTAATCATCCTTTAGATTGTCCAATTTGTGATCAAGGTGGTGAATGTGATTTACAAGATGTATCAGAAGTATATGGATACGGTAGAAGTAGATTCTTTGAATATAAAAGAAGCGTTGAAGATAAAGAAATCGGACCATTAGTTAAAACCACAATGACAAGATGTATACATTGCACAAGATGTATTAGATTCTCTGAAGAGGTATATAGTCTAAATAACAATAAACATATAATAAACTTACAATAAACTTACAATAAAATTATATTAAACTTAATATTTAGGTTGCCGGAGATTATAATCTTGGTACTACTGGAAGAGGTCAAGGTACCGAAATTGGAACATATGTCAGTAACTTAGTCCATTCAGAATTATCTGCGAATATCGTTGATTTATGCCCAGTAGGAGCCTTAACTAATTCTCCTTATGCTTTTAAAGCCAGACCCTGGGAACTTAAAGCAAATTATACAATCGATACATTAGACCCTATTATTCCTGCAGTACAAGTTGACTCTAGAGGAAGTGAAATATTAAGAGTATTACCTAAAGTACATGAAGATGTTAATGAAGAATGGATTTCTGATAAATCTAGACATGCTTTTGATGGAGTAAAAAGACAAAGATTACATGTTCCGCTAATTAAAGACAATAAAGGAAATTTAGTTGATTGTTCATGGGAAAAAGCATTAGAAAAAGTAGCTGAAGTTATAGGTAGAACAAATCCAAATGATGTTGTATCGATGATTGGTGATCAGGCTGATGTTGAATCAATTGTAGCATTAAGAGACTTATTCCATACTTTAGGAGTAGAAACTATGGAATTTAAATCAGTAGATAATATAATAATCTATTTAATTTATACAATTATCTTAACATTAATTATATTTATATTAACAATAATCACATTTTAGAACGGACTTAAACTTGATAATTCTTTAAGAACTTCCTATTTAATGAACTCCCGAATTAGAGGTATTGAAGACTCTGATTTACTTCTTTTAATTGGAACTAATCCTAAAATTGAAGCTCCAGTTTTCAATGCAAGAATTAGAAAAACTGTTAATAAACAAGGATTAAAAGTAGGATTGATAGGCTCACAATATGACTTAACTTATGAATATGAACATTTGGGAACATCAACAAGAACTTTACTTGATATTTATGAAGGAAGACATCCATTTTGCTCAAGAATTTCAAATGTAGTTTATATTTTATTTATTTTAAAATAATTTTATAGGCTAAAAGTCCAATGATAATAGCTGGTTCTTCAATGTTTGAAAGAAAAGACGGAAAAGATTTACATTCTTTAATTTTACAACTAGCTTCACATGGGAAATTCATCAATAAAAAAACAAATTGGAATGGTTTTAATATTTTACATAAGGTAAAGAAAGACTTAACATTATTATTTAATGCTTTATAATTTATATAGGATGTTGGAAATATTGGAGCTTTAGAAATTGGTGTTAATCTTTATGACAAAAATCGTGGAAACAAATCTCCAAAAGTAATTTATTTATTAGGCTGCGACGATTTTGACTTAGCCGATATCCCCGAAGACGCCTTTGTAATCTACCAAGGATCCCACGGAGACAAAGGAGCAAGCAGAGCTGATGTCATTTTACCAGGTGCAACATATCTTGAAAAGAGTGGAACCTACGTAAGCACAGAAGGAAGAGTTAACACAACCAGAGTCGTATATAACATTCTTTTAATTAAATATATTTATTGTATAGACAGCAGTTCCTCCATTTTTAGCCAAAGAAGACTGGGAAATAATCAGAGCCTTAAGTGAAGTTGTAGGAAAACCATTACCTTATGACGAAATTTATGATCTTAGAAATAGAATATGCGAATTAGCCCCACACCTAGTTAAATATGATCACGTCGAACCTTCCGGTTTCGAAGATTTATTAATAAAATCACATTCTAATGATAATATAACTATTAATCAAACAAATTTAAGCGATAATATTGATGTACATAATATTATTAAATAATTTAGAATTTCTATATGACAAATGCTATTTCAAGAGCAAGTCCTACAATGGCAAAATGTTCACATCAATTAAACCACAAAAGATTTAAGAATTTTAAAAATCTTTTTGTTAATTGAGTAATGCAATAAATATAATAAAAATAATAAAAATTGAATTAATTTAAATATTGAATATTTAAATATTAACTTTAATTTAATATAATTTTATAATTACTAATATGTTAAAATTTATGTATTTACAAAATTAATAATGTTATATATGATATATAATTGAGTAAACTTAACTATACCTCTTTATACTCAACCACATTAAATCAACAACTTACATTATCTTACATTATATATATCAAAAATTTAATTCTTCATTACATTTCATTTCATTTAATATCATCCTTTAATAAATCCCAATTTCTATACAAAACACTTTTCAGCTATGGTGAGTCTTCCTTTTTATAGTAGTTATTTTCAGAATTCTTAGAACTATACAACGAGGGACCTAGAGCAAAATTTGGAGTATGTGCCTGTGGATCATTTTCTTTAAATGAGTATATTGACGATTGTCCAAATCTAGTTGGAATTTCATTTTTCATTAAGTCATCATTGAAATACTTATTTGATATTTCAGTATTAATTGTCTAATATAATTATTATACAAATGTTATAAATATATTACCAGGTCTAAACTTCTTTGTTTTGAATTTGAAATAGATCTTGAATGGTTCGAAACAATTTTGGGTTGATATAGAAAGTCACTTAATGTCTTTTTAATATTTACCAAGTTTAAACTGATGTTGTCTAAATTATTTTATATAATTATAATTAATATTAGAATTAGAATATTAATTACTTGAATTATATTGTGATTCTTCCGTTTCATAATTACTTTTGTTAGTTATTTTCTTACTAATTTTATCTTCATAAGTAGTCATTACAGAGTAATTATTTTGAGTCTTTTCTTTATTGTCTTTATTATATGAAGTATTAATTTCTTGGTTCTTCTTAACGGAAAAATAGCATTTTTTAAAGTTTAAAGGATGCTTTTTATCCATTTTAGATTTGGAGCTATATCTTTCAGCTGACTTTTTAGGAATTTGACTTGTTTGACCAGTATGATTACTTTGACCAGTATGATTACTTACTATATTTTCTGTCTTGGCGACAACACTAATTTTTTGATTTAATTTTAACTCTTGAAGCTCGTTTTTAAAACTCATCAATAAATTTTGCATCTGACCAAGATTTTGATTTAAAACTTTATTCTCTTCATTTATTAATCCAAATTTTGTATCGAAATTATTGACTTTTTCTTCAAGTACATTTTTATCCTTTTTCAATTTTTCATTCTCTTTTATTAAGAATTCGATTGTATTTATCTTATCACTATTACTTAATTCTTTTACTTTATCATAATTGTCTTCATTCTCATTATTATAGTTGCTATGGTTTGGGTTTGAAGAAGTTTTAATGCTTTCACAGATAGAATCAAGCTCTCGGCCAATTTTATTATTATACTTAGCTTTAATTGTTAAATCTTGAACCAAATTTTTGAAAGCCTATTAATAATTATATATTAATATTAGAATTAGTACAATCAATTAAATTACCTCTAACTTTCTTGAAGTATCTGATGCCATTAAAGAATTCTGACTATTTAACATTTGGCTATGCTGACTTTGCTTATGTGAATTTGAATCTTTCTTTGTAAGAAAGTCATCAAAAATCGAATTCTTTTCTACTGTTTCTTTCGGAGTAAAATTACCATCATAAGTACTTCCTTTTCCTTCTGAAGCTGATGAAATTTGCGATACATGTATATTATAATTTTTAAATTTATTAATGGAATCTTGAAGATTTTTAGTTATTGAATTAATAGATGAAGTTTGTTGGGAATTTAAGTCCTTATTAGAAATTGGTGAAAGATGTCTTTGTCGGTTATCAGGATTATAATTTGTATTACTACTATTACTATTGTCAGATTTAATTGTAGTTATACTTAATTTTTTAAATGGTTCATGATCTTGATTATTATCTTGTTTGTTGTTGACTACGACAGGGACTTGTTTTTGACTATCCTGTTTGTCTTGATTATCTTTTTTGATATAATTTTCTTTAACTGTTATATTTGCTTTTATATTACTGGATTTATTATTCAAAAATAATGATTTAGAATTATTTAGACTGTAATTTTTATTTTGTTTAGTTTCATTATTAATTTTATTATTTATCTTAGTTTTATCAATCTTATCCACTTTATTAGTTATTAAATCATGAATAACTGGAGCTTTCTTACTATCCAATACTTCTGAAACTTCAGTATCTAACTTAGTATTAAAATACTTTATATAATCTATTAAACTTTTCTGGGCTTCCTCTTCATTATCTAAAAGATTTTGGTTTTTACTCTTAACTATAAACGAAGAAGTAATATCTATACTCTTATGTTTTAATTGTTTATGTGATCTTTTTATTTCTATATTAGTATTATCTTTATCTTTACTAGCCCTTCTATTATTAGTATTTTTTTTAGAATTATTCAATGTATTTATATTGCTTATACTTGTTTTATATTGATTAAACATAGTTTCTGCATTGGATAAAGCACCTTTTGTATGACTACCATTTCTACTTCTTTTATCTTGATTTTGAGTCGGTTGATTCGGGTTAGTAATAACTTTAGGAGTAGTAATTTGACTGCTTAATTTAGGAGTTGGTATTTTATTTGTTGTATTTAGTTTTGGATTTGATTGCCGTTTAATATTATTCATTTATATTTATTATAATATTTATATAATATTAATAAATTCTTCAGTTATATAAGTTATTTAGCCAGTTGCCGGATTTGATTTTTAATAAATTATTAATTATATTACTTTTAAAATTTGAAATTATAAAAATATTAATAATTTATATTATATAAAAATGGGAATTTCAGCTTGCTGCAAATTATATATAAGTCAATTATACGAAAAAGAAAAAAATAATACACTAGACACTTTAGATCAATTAGATCATGATAACAACAATAATAACTATTATAGCTCCGAAACATTTCTTGAAAATTCAAACACAAAATCAGTAAACACAAGTAAAATGAAGCTATCAAATAATGAAAATAATGTAAATATGTAAATTAATGTTTTAATTAAGAATCAATTTAAGGACAGAGATGATATATTATTAACAGAAGATCATTTTCAAAGCAATAAAAATAAAACATTTAGTGAAAGGTTTTTAGAAGAATTAAATAAATGCAGAGAAGATCCATCTGCTTATGCAAATAAAGTTAAGAATCATTTGCAATATATTAAAAATGAAACTCAGTCAAACGCGTCAAATAAATCTAGATTTATATATTATCAAGAAGGTCATCCATTTATTTTACTAAATAGAGGAGTAGTAGCTTTTGAAGAATGTATCGAGATTCTAAATAATACTCCACCGTTATCAAAATTAGAATTTGATCCTTCATTAAATATTTTAATTCCTGAAGATAAATCATATTGGGTAAAAGGAGATCATTTAATGAATATTGTCAGTTTAAAAAAATCTGAATTAAAAAATTCAGAAGTTAACGCTTTTCATTTTGATATCGGGACTTTTGACGCAGAAATTTCGCTTATTTTGCAATTAGTAGATGATAATACATTTAACGGAATACGTCGTTCAAATTTACTTAATGAAAAATTTAAGTATATTGGGATAACACATAAAAAATCTGATACTATATGTTGTAGTTATTTTTTCTTTTCTGATGTTTTGAATGTATCGAACTAGATAATATGTAGTATTCTAGTATGTTTTTTAATTAAGTTAAACAATAACAATTATTTAATTTATTAACATTTTAATTTTGTTTTGTTTAATTATTTGATTTATTTATTTATTTGAGTTGTTTGAAGTTAACTTAATAATATATTATGTTTTTAGTATAATTATATATTTTGCTTAATATTTTTGGGGATTGGGGATTGGGGATTGGGGATTGGGCCCAATCCCCAATCCCCAATCCCCAATCCCCATTTAAA
>Ga0100378_1003209_pt1 | contig 15793 bp, 12 predicted proteins | sample CryGeymeta201502_FD_81535 | JGI IMG/M metagenome (GOLD analysis project Ga0100378, IMG submission 81535) | Groundwater microbial communities from Crystal Geyser aquifers in Utah, USA - Crystal Geyser metaG 2015-02 | ecosystem: Environmental > Aquatic > Deep subsurface > Groundwater | place: USA...
ATTTATTTAACTAAATAATATTTTGGATAATTTAATTCTAAGAAAATATAAATTATAATGTATCATAATAATGATGGGGATTGGGGATTGGGGATTGGGGATTGGGCCCAATCCCCAATCCCCAATCCCCAATCCCCAACTTATTTATAACTAATTAAACTATTATATAATGATAAATAAATAATATACTTATTACTAACAAATTATTTATTATTACTTAATACTAACTAATAAATAATAACTTATGAACAAACTAACTAAATAACTTAAAAACTTTTTATTTCACTAACTTATTAACTTATTACATATACAATATTACAATATTTTAAAAGTTATAAAGTCATCATATTTCTGGAATGCCTCATGAAATAAAACTATGACAGTAGATTCCTGCATTATATAAACTTGAGTTGGAAAATATGTCAAAAACGCAAACTTCTTACCTTGCACAGTTTTAAAGAATTTAATTCTATCTCCTATATTATTTCTAAAAATTGGATCGTATTCAACATGAACATGCGAATAAAAAAATGCACCTAGTATACCTGCTAATTGTGTTGATATATTTGAAAAAATTAGTTTTTTAACTAAACTTTCTTCACTAAGTTCATAATATCTATTAAAGAAGTCATAGCCAGCAAAATAGGTTCCTCTGTAAAGAAAGAAGTGTAAAAATAAGCCAACACCACCTTTGAAGTATTGGTAAATGGCAAAATTTGATATTTTAAAATGTTTATCAGTATAATTGCTTATGTTTTGATTATTATATAATGTTGGGTCGTTGATAGTTCTTTTTTGTTTATTTGAAGTTTGTTTTTGACTTGATGCTGCTCCATCAAGACGAACTAAATTTTCATGAATTAGGTAAATTGACCCATGTAAACAACCTGCCATACCACCAGTTATAAACTCATAAATAACACTTTGAGCTATCGAAAACTCATAATTTGGATTTTTCAATATATACATATAAGCTTTTAATGTAAATATAAAGACGTAATCAATTTGACTTATATGAGGAACATTAATCATAGTAGTCATATAAGCACGACTAAATAATCTAGATTTCATATCTTTTATTGTTGTCAATGCAATACTAAAGCCTTCTTTACTTATTTTTTTTGGAAGACGTAATACTTGTATATAAATATTTTTGATCGGATTGAATATAAGATCTGTAAATATACAACAAAAATACGATGTAGTTCCAACAAATAAGTAACTGTTTGGATCATATTGAGACTTTTTATTTCGAAAAACTACTTTGAAGCAATCCATATTACTTATAATAAAATAAATAATATATTTTAAATATTTAAAATATAATTAGAAATAATGAATAAAGTTTGTCATATATTATAGTTATTTCTTATTTCTTTTACAGAAATATATATGACAATTAATAAATTTATAACTACTTATAACTAATTATAGAATTTTATCTTATACAATATATACATATAAACATTTAATCATTTATTTCGTATTCGTTTTAATATTTATATTAATATTAGTTACTAAACTTGGTTTAATTTTAAATTAATGACATAAATTAATTATATTATTGAATTTTAATAAATAATTAAATTGACAAATGTCTGATTTTTTTGGATTAAATAAAGCAGAAAAGAAAGTTGATAAAGAGGAAGAAAAAAAAGATGAACGTGATGACGATGATAAAAAGAAAAAAGATGAAGAAGACAAAAAGAATAAAGACGAAGAGGACAAGAAAAAAAAGAATGATGTTGATGATGAGGGAGAAGCCTTAAATAAAGACGAAGGAGGAAACAATAAAATGGAGCAAATAGTAATGGATAGAATTGAATTCGACATGAGTCAAAATAAAAAACAACTAAGAATGAAGGCAGAAGACAAAGAACAAATGGAACTTATTAGGAGATGGCAAATTAAAATTTATAATATTTATATAACTCCTTTAAAAGACAAAATGGACCCGTTTGTTCAATTTACTATTGGAGGGGACTACTCAATACAAGTTTTTTCAAATAAAGCCGGTGATACGTACAAAGTTCCCAAGGGCGAGCGTGGCTTCGCAGAAAAAACCGAAGTTATAGAAAGTGTCGAGCCTCTAAACAGAGCCCCTTTCGATAAAATAATAGAATTAGAAATGAGAATGTCTTACGCAATGATAAATGCTCAAAAATTAATGATTGAAATATGGGACCATAATTCTTTCTTTATGAATACTATTTTAGGCTATACAACAATAAATTTATTTGATGTTGTTAATGGTGATATTAATTTCTCATTTGATATACAAAGGAAAGAAGGCCGAAGAAGTTTTCCTGTATGTACTTTAGACTTTAAATGCATTTTCCAAGAAATATGGGATTTTAAATTAAGCTTTGTTAATTGGAAAGCAGGTCCTATAGTTGAAGTAAAAAAAGGAAAGAGAGAACCTACAAAAAAATTAGAATCTCGAATATGTATTTTAATGAATGGTAATAAAGTTATTGAGGGACATAGTACAGCTTACTCAGTTATTTCTAAAGTAGCAACTGCACCAGTATGGTCTGAATTCGATGGAGTTATATTATTCAGAGGATCTCAAATAGATTTAGAACAATCAGAAGTAACAGTATTATTATACGAATGTGGAATAATCGATAAGGAAATATGCCGCAAGACAGTAAATTTAAACGGAATTTTTGATTTTGAAAGAATTAAAACTGATTTTACTCTTACAAATGACAGAAATGACAAATTTACAACACAAGTCGAAGGATTTGTTACAATAGATCATAAAATATGGTATAAACAAACTGGAGATAGCGTATCACTTTTATCAAGGAGGAAGTATTTATGTCTTAATATTATGAGAGTAGAGAATATACGTCCCGCAGAAACAAAAGGAATTGTTGATAGTTTTATATCTGTTGAGTGGTGTGGACAAATTCAAAGAACCAGAACTGTAAAAGAAAATAACAATCCTGTTTTTAACGAAACGATCTATTTTGAAATCCCATTTCCTGAAGAATGGCTAAAAGAACCTAATGATTATATTCAAAAACTAAACGAAGAATTTCAAACAAAGAACGAAGTTGTATTCAATTTAATGATAGAAGGAGACGATAATACATATGATAATTTAGGAATAGGAGCATTTCATTTAAGTGATATTAAAAACAACGGAGAGAAAACACAACGTAAGTTCTTCGCTGAGGATTTAAAAAAAGATAAAACGTATGGTACTAGACTATATGTAGGAAAATGTAAGTTGATCTCTGCGTTTTCTCTTAGTACTTCTACTAATGTAAACTTTGAAGCTTGGTTTTTGGATGATTTTCCAGATACGGTTGATTTTGGTGAAAAGAAAAAGGCTAGTGATAAGGAAGATAAAGTTCCCCATGAATTTAGTCAATACATTAAAAAATCAAAAAACTACTTCCAAGAAAAATTCCAAAACAACTTAAGTAAGAAAATGTCACAAAACAATACTTATAATTTTAAAGAGAGATGTTTCAACGAAAAATATTTACTAGTTCAAGATCAATATAAAAATAGACATTATCTCCCTTATTATCTTTCATTAATTACTCCTCCTGAAACAATTTTTAGTAAAGAAGATCGAGAAAATAACAAAAATTTCCACGATTGCAATTTAACTACTTTAGATGAAGTTGCTCATTATGTACATTGTTTTCCTTATCAACTTGAAGCACAAAATCAAGTATGGGTATCCCCTGACTTCTTACTAAAAACACGTAAAGGAGATGTGGAAGACCATGCAATATTGTGTGCTTGTTTGATGATGGGATTAGGTGAAAGAAAAAATGATTCTGATTATGAAGACAACAAAGATGTAAACAGCAAAGCATTTTCAAAATCGAGAGTTACACCTACACCAGGAATGACTACTTCAGGCGAGACACCTAAAAACTTTACTCCAACTCCAAATATGAGTACTGTCACAGCGACTACAGCGGGTACTCATAAACCTTCTAAGAAAAAGACGTCAACTGATAGCGGCAGCACTCCTACACCTACTCCTGGTCAAACTCTCAATGGTAACGGTAATACACCTAATGGTAGTACACCTAATGATATTCAATTAGCTAACAAATCTATGGAAGAAGAGTATCATCCTTATGAAAATAGAACATTTGTTTGTATAGGTAAATTAAAAACTTATAAGACAGCACATGTTTGGGTTATGACAATAACTGATGATTATAGAAGTGTAATATTTTGGGATCCTCATACAGGTTTAAAGTATGAGCTTAATGGAAGAATAGATGACGGAGAAAGACTAAGAAAGTTTTTATCAGGTTTTTACACAGATTATGAAAGTGTAAAAGCAAATAAAGTTAAGAAAGCTACTAAGAATACTATTAAAGAAGAAGCTAATGAAGATTCATTTATGAATGAATCAAAAGAGAAGGAGAAAAACTTGTATGATGAGCTTAAATGTCCAGGACTGAATGATTCTTATGAAAATAATATTGCGTATAATAAAGCAGATGATAGGGAGAATAAAATGAATGATAATATACTCGACGATCAAGCCTTCCAAATGCAAACCAATTTCAAAACCGCAAATAAAGATATAGAACTAATCGAAAAAGAAACATTCGCTCAAAATTATGATGAAAGAGTATTAGGTTATAAAAACTCAGCCCCAGCAAAGAAAAAGTTTGACTTCCTTGAAGATCAAAAGAATCAAATATCGAAAGAACTACGAAGTCAAGATAATAGCTTTTCACCAGTAGAAGAGTTTCGAGATAGTACAGGAAACATTGTTGATGATAGTCTACTTAATCTCCCTTACGAGACTATTGATATTATTTTTAACAGAAACAATATATGGATTAGTCTTAATAACCATGATCCCAAAATGATTAAGTATAACATTTATGAAAAATCAAGATGGATGCCTTATTTCGATTTAGAAGATGAGCATATATCAAAAGGACAAGATAAAATATGGACTGGGAACTTCGATATGTTTTATTCTCTTACAAATTTTGGTCCCATTTTTAAACCTAAGATGGTAAATAAAATGAGAGAGAACTTAATGAAAGAAATAAGAGTAGGAATTACTGCTGCTAGAAGTGGAATGAGTTTACCAACTAGGTTTAAGAAGAAAAATGAGCAGATTAATGATAATTTGGGTAGATATTTAAATTATTTAGAACAACGAGCCTTAAATCGAATTTCACAAAAAGAATTCGAACAAAAGATAGAAGAATGGGAAATAATGATAAAACAAAAACTTCCTAAATACTTCAAAATGGAGTCTATTTGTATATTCTTTAACTTTTTTGAACTAGAGATAATACGAAGACAAATAACTGATGACCTAGAATACTTTTATAAAACCAAAGAAAAAAACCTAATGTTTGCCACTTCAGCAGGGGTATACGCCTACTTAAACCAAGTAGTTAGCGTAAGAATAATAATAGCAAAATTCTATAAAATCAACGAAGAGGATGTATCAGCCGAAGAACTAAAAGACTATAAAGAATCTGCATTAAAAGCAAATGTATTAGAAGAAGAACAAGACAGTGATGACGATGAAGAAGATGAAACTCCAGGTAAAGTAGAAATGACCAAGCTAGAGCATACCCCCGGAGTTACACCCACTGGAAAAGGAGACGAAATGACAAAAGGAGGAAGCGGGATGAACGGCACAACTGGCGGAGGAAGCGTAAACGTTGAAATTGAATTAACGACTAAGTCGGATGCTAATACAAAAGGAGAGAATAGTAAAAATATGACTAATACAGGTATAGATAAAACAAATAGACTTTAATTTTCTTTAAGAAATTTAAGTATTTTTATAAGTTATTATTATATCTATTGATTATGTTTATATATTTATTAATTAATTATTGTTTTTTATTTATTGTTATATGTTTATTAAAATATGTTAAAATGTTTAGTTATATTATTCATGAGTTATAAAAAATAATAATATAAAATAAATATAATACATAATTAATAACAAAATAACTCATTATATTTAAATTCAATTCATTACTTAATTTCTATTTTTAAAACTATGAATAATATTATTCCAAAACTCTTTAACTGTAACCACATTACACTCTGGAATATTACATAATGTCTGCACTTTATTTATAAACTTCTGTCTTGATTGATATACTCCCATACACTTCTTATGATATTTAAACATATTATAATAAGTAACTTGATATCCTAAACATAATATATTAATAACAGAAGTTTGAAAATAACAAATGCCTTCAATAATCAAATATAGTCCAAATAATATACTAAACCAAGTTGAGTTTAGTAGCAAATATATAAAATTTGTAGAGATATATTCAGAGTAAGTGTAATCCGGATATGCTCGTAGTAAGTAGTCACAAAAGTTTTTTAAAAGGTAGAAGTTAACAATACCTAAATTGAAGAAAATAATAATATAGTTAACGATATTCTTCTTATTAAGACATCTATTAAAGAAGTTTGAATGGAAGTAGTAATTCTTAACACATTTTTTGCATGTATCACAATGATTATCATGAACTTCTTTTTGTATTAAGCATACTTCGCAGACTTTTTCTTCGAAAAAGATATCAATTTGATTGATTAAGCTAACTTCGTATAGATTTTTGAATACATTATCTCCGTTAATATTATCAAGAGATTTTACTTCCAAATAGAAGGAATTTTCTTTTTCGTCTTTGTAAAGCTTGTTGTAAAAGTTAAAGAAAGAAATAACATTAGAAATGATAAAGAGTTTGATAAGTAAGTCGAATATTATATCTAAGATGTTGATAATGGAACTGTCATTGGGATTACTTTCACTATTATTACTAATACTATTATTACTAAATTTAAACACCAATAGTAAACCTAACTTAATACAAAATAACATAAGAAAACCAATAAACTTCAACTTCTCTCCTAAACTATTTATAATCAACCATATATAGAAATATAATATATAAAGCTTATAACGAAAATCTAAAATAACTTTTTTTAATAAACTGAATGGTTTATTCAGTTTGTAGTACATAATCATGTTAAGTAACTCATAATTTAATACATTAACTTTAGGAAAACTAGATAAAGGCTTATTTGCATTGTCAAGAATTCCGCTTATATTAATATTATCTAAATAGTATTTGCAAAGATAATTAAGTTGTCTTGAATACTGTGATTGTATAAATAAATCTGAGAAAGTAAGAACATCTTGTCCTGAAAAATGTTTCGCATTAATATTAGAAGTAACATGGTTTAATACAAATTTTAATGCAACTTTATTATCAGAAGTTAGTGCATAATATAAAATATTATTCTTATTGTTGTCAACATGATATAAATGAACTCCTTTCTGGATTAATAAAAAGAAAGCATAGTGAAAATTATACATAATTGTGTAGAACAAAGGAGTTATGCCTTGTCTGTCTTTTATATTTATATCAGTGTCATTATGTTTTAAGAAGTATAAAAAAAGTAAAGCTCTTGCGTTATTGTTTTTACAAGCAATATGAAAAGGAGTCAAACCGTCAGTATTAGGAAGATTAGGAGAGGCGTAGAAGTTTTCGACTAAACACCGTATAGGGGCCATATAGCTGAAGCTAGTTGCAATGTGCAAGAGTGTATTTCCTGTGTTTAAGTCTACTATTTTGTCAATTTCGATTTCCCGTTTGTGTAACATAACAATAGCTGGTTTTAAGTTGCCTTTAAGAGCTTCTTGTGTCCAGTTGACTACATTGTTGTCAGTTGTAGTATTTGTTGTTTCTTTAATTTCGTTTATTTGATTTTTATTTAAGGGTTCATTATCCATTATAATATTTAATATATAAGTGTTATTTAAAGTTATTTAAAGTTTATTGAATATATTACTGCATTAATACAGATGTTTTATTTTTACATTAATAATACTAAATAACATATATTACTCTTATTTAATTCAATTAATATTATAATATAATTTTATCTATACATTTATTACATTTATAACTTATACTAACTAATTAACTAATTAAACTCAATAGTACAATAAATCATCAAATTAAAAATTTTGAAATCATCTTATTATTCTCTTATATATCACTCCAAACCTATTTTCCCCTTATCTATTAAAATCCATTTACAGTTAATAACCAATTACTCCAAACAAACAACAAAATCAAACAAAAAAATCAGACAACAAAAATTAATATACACTAGCTATCTATTACATCTTCGTCAAATAAACCTTCTCAAAATACTCCACATACTCCAAGCAAATCGGACACTTTAATGCACTTTCAGCACATTCAACACATAAACAAATATGCGAACACGGCTTAAAAACAACATTTATCTCATTTAATTTACACTCTATACAAAATCTTCGTTCTTGGAACTCTTCCTCACCATTTATAATATCCATTTCAAACTCAGATATTTTTCCTTTGATTTTTAGCAACAAAGTTAATAGATTATTTTCTAGCTTAGTTAACTGATGATAAGTTAAAGATTCTAATTGATTTCCTTCGTTGTATGATATTTTATCTAACATTTCAGTAATTATCCCATTTAGGGTTGATATCTCTTCTGTGAGTTCTACCAATTGTTCTGATTTTGTATACTCTAATAGTAATAGTTTATTTTCTAAATTAAGAATTTCTTCTTCTAGAATGGTAATTTCATTTTTGTTATCTATACATTGTTTTTTAGTGCACTCTGATCGTGAGATAGATTCTAGTTTTTTAGTTGTGTCGGTGTTAGAGTTGAGGTTATTTAAGTATTTTTTATTGAAATAATTATCGTTTTCATTATCATCCTCATAATGATCATAATTGTTATTAAAATTAATATTGTTATTTTTTGGATTTAAATCCTTTCCATGTACTTTTTCTTGCTCTTTATCTTTTTCCTTGTCTTTTCTAATTAAGTTTTGGTAAGAATTTTGTAATATATTAAAATTAGATAGCTTTAGTTTGTTTTTTAAATCTGGTTTATTAAAGTTCATTACTGCAATTATTATTTAAATAATAAAAAATAAAAATAATATAAAAATTATCAATGAATAGTTTATAAAATTAGTAACTAAACTAAATAATATAAGTTATATAATTTATTTGGGGATGGGGATTGGGGATTGGGCAATCCCCAATCCCCAATCCCCAATCCCCAATCCCCAAATTTATATTTTAATAATACCATATTGCTTTATATTAACTTTAACCCAATGAATGAAATTATAATTTCTTAAAACTATATAATAAATTATATAATTAAATATACATAAAATTCTTTTATCTTTTTTTTATTATTTTTCTATTTATTTATTATTTGGGTACTTCTGTATCCAACTATTATCTCCTTTTGTCAACTTTACAATTTTCCTTCCAAAATCTTCACTATTTATATCAGAATTAAAGATAAATGCAATATTATCTGAACATAATGTTGATAATAACTTTCCATCTGAAGAAAATCTTATACTTCTTACTTGTAAATAATGGACTAACTTCTTAATCGGGGTATACTCTCCATTAGTACTATCAAGCCTCCATATTATTACCCCATATAATGCGTCCGGCTTAAAATTAATTAATCCTGTTGTTACAATAAGATTACAATCAGGTGAAAAGCAAGCATCAGCAATGTGACCAATATGTCCATATAATCTGGCGAGAACCTTTCCGTAAGTATCTCTATGATTTATATCCATTCCCCATATAATGGCTGAATTGTCTAAACTACCTGTAATTAATAAAGAATCATTATTTGAAAAACTTATGGCGGTTATATAGCCATCATGTCCAGACAGTGTAAGAAGCGTTTTACCAAAACAACTTAGGGTAGGATCAATTAAAGCTAGTTTAACTTTAGTAACATCAGTCCCAGTGGCCATTCTTCTACCGTCATTTGATATTGCAACTGCATTTTCTGATTTTGTGTTTATAGTAACTTTTAAATTGGATTTGCCATGGGCAGGACTAAGAGTCCAAGCAAAGCAGTAGTTAAAATTATCGCTCTTGGAAGTAACTGAATTACAGTTACTCTTTAAAATTTCCTTCTCTTTGTCTAATGTTTTACTAACCTGATTATTAAATTAATATACCCTATCATTATTTCATTTCGATTATTTAGAATTTCTTCTACTGTGTAGTCCTTTAAAAATCCTGGAAGTATACGGGCTTCATTTTCGTAAAAGGAAATATACTCTACTTTAGAGTTAAATACATTTTCATTCATTAAAAATCTTTTGAGTTCCTCTAATGTTGTTTTAGGAGATAATTTAAGCAAATACTTTTCTTTTTGTCCTTTAACGTGTATTTTAATACTTATTTCATTACTCATTTAATGAAAATAATTTATTTATTAAGAAATTATTTTAATTAAAACATAAAAAGTACAAGTATTAATATAAAAGTTTATAATTTATTATATATAAATAACATTATATTACATAAACTTTAATTCAAATTTTAAAAGTATTATATTAACTAATAATTTAGTTTATAAAAATGCTTCCTTCATAAATTGTTCAAATTCATGTAGGTGGGTCTTTCCTAATCCAGTTGCTGGAGCGCTTGATGGTTGTCTTCCAATATAGGTAATTCCATTTTTAGAAGTTAATGGATTATCTCTTTTTAACAACTATTTCAGTTTAAATAAATTAATTACGTTATCTATTCTTGGTTTTACATATCCCCATGGACCATAATTCATATGTTCTTCTTGAACCCAGAATAATTCAGCATTTTTATAAGGTTTGACAGCATCAATTAACTGTCTGAAGGGGAAAGGAGCTAACTGTTCACAACTTACAATAACAATATCCTAATAAGAAATTAAATAATAAATTTACATTTCGTTTTAGTTCATCTCTTTTATTTATTAAATCATAGTAGACTTGTCCAGAGCAAACTAGTATTTTCTTTACACCATTTGCGTTTTTGATTACTGCTGGATTTGTTTCGTATCTAACTTTTTGAAACTCGTCTCTAGCAAATTCTTCAATGCTTGAATTAGCTTGTTTGAGTCTCAATAGTTTTTTTGGTGAAGGAATAATTAATGGTTTTCTATATTTCCTTTGTAATTGTCTTCTTAGTAAATGGAAATAATTAGCAGAATTAGTTGGGTTACAAACTTGCATATTAAAAAGACTACATCTATCATTTAAAATTGAAAAGTCAGGAAGAACTCTTGGGTCATCGTCCACCAATTGTAAAAATCTTTCAATTCTGCAACTTGAATGTTCAGCGCCTTGTCCATCCATTCCGTGTGGTAGTAAAAGAACTATTCCGGATTGTACTCCCCATTTTTGTTCTTGACTTGATATAAATTGATCAATCATAGTTGTTGCTTCATTCGAAAAGTCTCCAAACTGAGCTTCCCAAATAACTAAATGATCTGGATCATAATATGAGTAACCCTAAATAGTTAAAATATATATTACTAATTCAAATCCAAGAACAGCAAATTCAGATAAATGGGAATTACCAACATGGAATGTTTTCTTTTTTGAAATGGAGTTAATAGGGCAATATTTAAAGTCCTTTGACTGATCATGTATTATAGAGTGTCTATGTGAGAAAGTGCCTCTTTCAACATCTTGACCTGAAAGTCTAACTGTTTTTCCATCTTTTATTAAGCTAGCAAATGCAAGTGCTTCTCCTGTGGCCCAGTCAATGCCTTTTCCACTAACTATAGATTCATATCTTGCCTGGTAAATTTTTTGGATTAATGGATTAACTTCAATATCTTCAGGGAGTTTAGTAATTTCTTTTCCAATAGTAGTTAATACATCAGCTTTGACACCTGTTTTAAGATTTGGAGCGTAGGTATCTTCATATAGTCTTTTCCAACGTTTTGAGTGCTCGATTGGCTTATGTTCAACTACTTTTGAATCTTTTAAGTATTGTTCTAAGTGACTATTTATTCTTTCTCTTACTTTTTGTAGTTCTTCCTAAATATTTATTATAAAGATAATTACTTTTGTTGCAACTTTTTGTTCGATTAAAGCTTTTTCATATAAGGCCAATACATTTTCCTTTTTGGGCATATTTTTATATATGAGTGGTTGAGTGAAAAGAGGTTGATCTAGTTCATTATGACCATGTTTTCTAATATAGTTTTATCATATTAATTTATTTGATTGAATAATTTTATTTATACCTATAACCAACTACATCAATAAAAATACTCTTTTTAAACTTCTTTCTGAATTCAGCTGCAACTCTAAAAACAAATTCAATTGCAATTGGATCATCAGCATTAACATGTATTACTGGTAAATCAAAGGCTTTAGCTATATCAGTGCAATAAGGTCCAGACCTACCATCTTTAGGTAAAGCAGTAAATCCAATATTGTTATTAAGAACAATATGAATATCTCCTCCAGTAGAGAAATTTGGTAAAAGCCCCATTTGTAATGCTTCATAATTAACTCCTTGTCCTGAAATAGCTGCATCTCCATGAACAATAACGGCTAATGACCTAAAATAATTAATAAATTTAATTACTCTTCTTTGTTTATATCATTATCATTTATCTGATTTGAATAAGTAACCCCTTGAACAACAGGGTTAACACATTCCAAATGTGAAGGATTAAACAAAAGACTCTAATTAATAATATTATAAAGTAAATTACAATGTCAACTTTAAGTCCATCTTTGTATACTCTATTAACATCAGTTCCTAAGTGATACTTAACATCACCAGAAGTCATATGATTTTCTTGAACATAATTACCTTGGAATTCTGACAGTATTTGAGATATAGGTTTCTTTAACACATTTGCAAGAACATTGAGTCTTCCTCTATGAGCCATTCCAATATTAAATGATTTTACTCCTAATTCAGCTGATCTTCTGATAACAGCCTTCATTCCTGTAATTATACCTTCTAGTCCTTCTAAACCGAATCTTTTTGCTGTTGTGAATTTATTTTGTAGAAATTCTTCGAAAAGGACAGGCCAAGCGACATGATCATAAATTCTCATTTTAGTATTTTTGCTTGGGTTATAAGCGGGCCACTCAAGTTCAAATTTTTCTCTTAAGAAATTTGTCTCGTTTCTATTAGTCATATTCATAAACTCAGGAGCTATTGTACCACAATAAGTCTTCTCTAGGCTCTTGATTATGTCTCTTAGTTTTATAGGTGTTTTTGTTCCCATTAGTCCCTAATATTGTTATTAAGTATGTTACTTGAATATTTTCAGTATAGATATTAAATGTTTTATCTAAGTCTTGTAAAGTAAAACCGTGATGTTGTAAGGTAAGTTTATGTTGGACTTTATTACTAATATCAATATGACCGAGAGATTTATATTCTAAAGGAATTTTAATAGCTTCGACGTTTGATATGAGATGCCCATATCTTTGATAATGTTTGATCAAACTAATTACTCTGTTAATTTCAAGAATTGAGCTTTCAGATTTTTGGACAGATACAACCACTAAAAGAATGTTAAAAAATTAAGTTACTTTTATCTACATCATGATTTTGACTGAAGTATACATTCCAAGATTCATGGACTGAATTTGGATTTTCTTTCCAGGCCTTGTACATTTGTTTAGTATATTCTTGACTACTAAAGTTGAAACTAGAAGTTTTAAGTATATCATTTATGATAGTTTTTGAGATACTAGAGTTTACTTTCTTAAGCATTTTTAATTAGTTATTTTATTTTAATTATTTTATAATATAATATTATAATATTATATATTAATATAAGAAAATTAATATTATTTTACAATACTTTCAAAGTAGTTTAAAATTTAAAATTCGAGCTAAATAAAAAAGATTAGCATTAAATTAAAAGATTTTTATTCTATTGCGTTAGTCAAATTGTTAAATTCATAAATGACCTTTATCAAACGTATAGATATTATTTGAATTTAATACTAATTGTGAAATGAATATACTCTTTTAAATCAATATTATTATTTATTTTATATATCATATTGTTAATTAAAATAAAAAAATTAGTATATTATTTTAAAGGTAATTATTCTTAACTAAGATTATTCACAAATAAATTATTAATTAATAAAATTTAGTCCAGTGTGTAAAATAATAAAAGAAATATATATTATTTTCTTATATATAAATGTTCGGAAGACTATCCAAAAAACTATTTACTACAAAAATGTGGAAGAACCCAAAGGTAACAATGTTTCCCTATAAAGCTCAACCAAAACTAGCTGGCCTTGTTTTAGATTTTTCAGGAACAACTTTAGATGCTCATGTTATTGCCCCAGCCTATGCCTTTGTAGCCGCCTTCGCCAAAGAAGGAGTAGAAGTAACTATGCCAGAAGCCAGAGGACCAATGGGACTTAGAAAAGATTTACATATCAACAAAATGCTTGAAAATCCCACAGTTATCGAGAAATGGAAAAAAAAGTTTGGAAAAGCTCCGACAAAAGAAGATGGAGCAAGAGTTTTTGCTCATTTCAGACCTCTTCAACTTGAGTGTCTTAAAGATTATTCTGAATTATTACCCGGAACTAACGAAACAGTAAGTTACGCAAGAAAACTTGGAATGAAAGTCGGAGTTACAACAGGATTCACAAGAGACATGGTAGATGTTTTATTAAAAAATGCTAAACCTCAAGGCTTTGTTCCTGATTGCGCAGTAGCTGGAGATGATGTATTAATGGGATTTAGACTAGCTCCCTATATGGTCTGGAGAAACATGGAACTTATGGGAATTTATGATAGACGCACAGTTGTCAAAGTTGATGATACTTGCGGAGGAGTAGGCGAAGGTCTAAATGCTGGAGTTTGGTCAATCGGGCTTGCTAGATATAGTAACTACACTGACATTGATACAATTAAGCAATGGAAAAGTATGAGCAAAGAGGAATTCGAAAAAAGAGTAGAACAATCAAGAAATATTTTATTAAAGAGCGGAGCCCATTATGTTTGTGACAGTATTAAAGAACTTCCAGAAGCTTTAGATGATATTAACCGAAGATTAGCTAAAGGAGAAGAACCATAAGAGAAATTGAAGTTTAGAAGAGTTGCTAGACAACCTTCTTGAAAGAATATTAAAGTATATGTTATTTGATTTATTTTATTACTTAAGTCAAATGAATTTTAATATTTAATATTTTAATATTTCATTTAATTTTTAATTTAATAATTAAATTTATTAAATTGCTGTTAAGTTAATGAGTATATTTTATTATAAATTAATATTAAAATATATTATAATTATTATAAGATTTTAAAAACATTATATCAACACAACACCATAATAACAAGTTAAAGATAACATTATAATTATAAAATCAAATAACCTTATTTAAAGATTACTTAACATAAAAATTACAAACCAACAACAAATAAACTAACTATAAATAAACAAATAAACAAAAAATATAATAAATAATATAATATATAATTAGTAGAGTATTACATTACAATAGACAAATGAAGCAATATACTATTTACCATTATTATTTCCCATTAGATCTACTAATGCAGTCAGTCTTAATTTCTCTATCTTGCTCATGAATATTAGTTTCTTAGTCAAATACTCTTTCATTTCTATTTTTTCTTCGATTCTCATTGATTCAATTGCTTTTTGTAGTACAAATAATCCAAATTTATTTTTTACTATGCTAGCTATTTTCGTGGCATTGAATAATTCTTTAATTAATTTTGATCGAAATTCCTTTTTAACATTTAATTAAAAAAGTTACTGGTTCTACTATTGTAAGACACTTTTCAATAACATTTGATGAATACTTTTGCATTGATAGTGAACCAACGTTTTCCAGAATAATATTTAAAATACCAAGACAATCTTTTAATGGCCATGACTAAAATTATTTTAAGTTATTTAGTTATTA
>Ga0100378_1003215_pt1 | contig 15772 bp, 16 predicted proteins | sample CryGeymeta201502_FD_81535 | JGI IMG/M metagenome (GOLD analysis project Ga0100378, IMG submission 81535) | Groundwater microbial communities from Crystal Geyser aquifers in Utah, USA - Crystal Geyser metaG 2015-02 | ecosystem: Environmental > Aquatic > Deep subsurface > Groundwater | place: USA...
GGTTTTCAAGATGAAAGTATTGAAGCAGAGGGGAGTGGTAAAAATGTACGGATTTGGAACAATCTCCTCGTTGCGATTCCCGACGATGGAAAAGAAGGTTCGTCAGTCGCGGGGATTGGACTCTCGATTACCCATAACGGCCCCCGCTACGTATGGAAAAACGTGCTCGAATTTAAACCAGGGACAGTGGCTTCTCAAGCGGTAAAAGCACAAACGAGAATGGTGGCAGATGCGTATAAAAACCTCGATCCACAAAAAGTATCACCGTCACAGACCCGCTATGCTCGGGCAACTGATCCGTTCTCAACTGGTCTGCTCGGCGGCGGACGTGTCTATTTTATTCATAATACCATTATGGGGACTGGTGGAGGGTATCGTAGTTCAGAATCAAGTTTGTTTAACGTCTATGCTCGTAATAACATCATGACCGCCCGTGGGGTGGCCTTTGAAGCGGGTGGCTATAATAATTCTTTTGATTACAGTCTCTATACTGGTTCTTCACCAACGCAACCAAATGGTATCAAAGGTACTCCGACGTACGTAGCTGGTTCGTACGCCTTAGCACCCAAAAGTCTTGGGGTCGGTAAAGCGCAATTGATCCCCGGCTTTAGTACCGGTCGGGACATTGGTGCCGTCGGCGTTGGTGAAAAATTTTCGGTTGGACATACAGGGACACCGATAAATGCGCTAATTGTAGATACATCTGTCAGTACAGACGACCCCACTGCTCCCGTGATTGATCTCACCCCCTGCGGCAACTTCAAAAGCCCCACCACCCCCACCGGCTACGGCAGCGCTTTCAATCACTTCTCAGGAGACCAGGAACGTATCATCGAAGCGGGCTGTGACGACCAAGGCTTTGTACCCTTCACCGGCTCATATACAACCAATCAAAACAACTTCGCCGTCTATCAAACCGGCTACTACTGGACGGGCTCTAAATGGCAATCATACACCTTCAAACCAACTTCAGGTCTTGGCCAAGCCTCCACTAAGAACCCTGGCTGGATCTTAGGTCCAGGCGCTGCCTCCCGTATCCCTTACCAAGGTGATACCACCTACTTCGTTGCCTTCACCTGTCACTTTGGACTAGATACAGCTCCGAAGTGTGGCTGCTCCGATGCGACCTGTGCCAGCCCGAAGTGGCAGCTCCAAGGGGTGACGAGGGCTAAATAAGCACACACTTTAGAGTGTCGTGATCCACGAGGATGCGGGAGACTATGGGTGTAAATTAGTACGGGGTCAGCAGCAAATCACCAGAGAGGTGTGAGGCCGGGGACTTTTCCCCAGTCGATGTGGCTATCCTCTGACTCAGTAAGCTATACTTACATAAACATTACAGTATTATGAAAAACACATTGACACACATACAAACATCAGCTGAGCGAGCCCTGGTATTATCAGTCGCAGCCATTACGCTCCTCAGCATATTGTTCTTCATGCTTGAGCCGATGGTGACAAGAGCAGTTGCCTCTGACGTTGAAACATTTCGGATTCGGCAAACGATCACTGACGAAAGTTCTTTCCTCGTTCCACCTGTCAATGTGACTATGGACGGTTCTCTCAACGGTGTGACGGGGGGTAATGCTACGGGAACAACATACTTTGTTGTACAATCAAACAACGCAGCGGGCTATACGGTTGAGATTGCTTTCTTCAACAATGGTGGTCCAAACGCGATGATCGGAGACGCAACCGATAGTGAAGCGATCAGAGACTACAACGAGTTCGGTGCAGGAACTGATCCAACCTTTGCTTTCACGCCAAGCTCATCAGCTCAGTTTGGTTACACTGTGTATTCTTCATCAACTCTAGATACTGCGGCCGCATTCCTTTATGATGGTGGTAACCTTTGTAACAATGGTGGTACCCTAAAGGCGAACGTCAACACTTGTTACATGGAACCACTAACCTCGGGCTTCACTATCGTAGACACGGACGCAGCCGCGGTTACCGGTGCAACCACAACACTTCAATTCCGAGTAAATGTCCCCTCAGGGGCCGTACCAGTACCGACCGCTGAAACCTACACTGCCACGGCCACCTTGTCCCTCTTCATAAAATAGGGTAACCTATAGTCACTGTGACTATGGCCTACCGAACAGATCGTATTTGCTACTCCTTGCTCGTGATAGCTGTCTGGTTCATGTCGCTTCCTCTTGGAGTGACCGCCCAAACCCCCACTACCAGCCAAAGTGTATCTGATCCTGCCATTGAACCATTCATGGTTGTAGAGAGCGAACCGTGGTATCGTCTGGAGACTATTTCAGGTCAAATCGATACGGGTGATTTCGTGGTCGGACCTGGAAAAATTGAGATTGAAGCAGCTCCTGGTCAAACAGTAGTACGTGAAATATCACTCACCAATCGGATTAGTAACAATCGTTCGTTTGCACTCACGGTTGAAGACATTTCTGGCAGTACCGACGGATCAGCTGCGGTAAAGTTGGCTGGTCCAGAGCGCGGCCCATACAGTATCCAAGATTTCATTTCCTATCCAGAGGATGAATTGACTCTTAACCGCGGTGAGCGTGCACGACTGCCGATCACCATCACGGTGCCAGCGGATGCTGAACCTGGAGGGTATTATGGGAGCGTGCTCATTTCAACCGTTCAGTCACAGGGTTCGGCTGATGTTGGAGCACCACGGTCTCCCATCATTGCTCGGGTAGGTTCACTCTTCTTTTTGCGGGTTACTGGTGAGGCGATGACAGCAGGAGAAACTAAGGAAATAACCACGGTACCGAAGCAGGTGTGGTACGAACAAGGTCCGATTAATTTTGGTATTTTGTATGAAAATAGTGGTTCGGTTCACGTCAATCCCTATGGCGAACTGTCAATTACTAACATGTTTGGAGAGGAGGTGGGATATGTTGAGCTTGAGCCGTGGTTTGTTCTACCTACTTCACTGCGCCTTCGGGAAATCTTGTGGGATCGTGAGTTTTTGTTTGGAAGGTATACTGCGATTGCACGGGTGAATCGTGGATATGAAGATATTATAGATGAGGTCCAGGTGTCATTTTGGGTACTGCCATGGAAAATGGTGACCGGAATTTTCCTGGTGATATTTGTTATTAGCTTCAGTATTAGAGCATTTTTCCGCACGTTTGAATTTAAACGCAAGGGTTCTTAGGGTATGCGGCAGGTTGCGATACTAGCACACCTAGTGCAAGCGGTTTGTGGTACCGTGCTCGCACTCAGTCTCTTGTCTGTCGTTGATGCGCAGGTGATGTCGAGCCCAAGTTATCAACTCCAAAGTGACAGCGTCAATGTTGGTGGTGGATTATCGTCGTCGACTGCATACATACAAGAAAGCACCACGGGTGAAATAGCTACAGGCCGCTCCGAGAGCGCCGCTTTCAATCTTCGGGCGGGGTACCAACAGCTACAGGAAGTCTTTATTAGTTTGAGTGCTCCCACCGATGTCCTCATGAACCCATCAATTCCTGGTATCACGGGAGGCGTGTCATATGGTTCTACGACGGTCACGGTGATTACCGATAGTCCTGGTGGGTATATGCTCTTACTATCAGCCGAAGGTGATCCAGCTATGCAGAGTGGGAGTAATAGTATTCCTAATTATCCAGCCGGGACGCCTGATTTTGCTTTTACCGTACCAGCAGCCTCAGCGCGCTTTGGGGTATCGCCTGAGGGGGTTGATATTCCCGATGTATTTCGTGATGATACGTTTGTATGTGGAGTTGGGGTAAGTGATACTCCACTAGCGTGTTGGACAGGAATCGCGACAACCGGTGTGGCGATGGCTGAAAGTAGTAATGGTAATCAGCCAGATGGGGCGACAACCACACTTCAATTTCAGCTAGGGGTGACCGCTGGTGCAGGGGTAATGTCTGGAGAATACACTGCCACGACTACCTTAACCGCTTTGACGTTATGATCGTCTTCTTGCGTCTGATCTTGATTTGCCTTGTGCTCGTGACGGTGGTTCCGATCGCACAGGCAGCAGATTTTTCCATCCGAACAATTGTCGGTGAGGATGTAATTCCACCAACAATTCCTCATCCAGTGACTGTTACGCCGATAGCCTCTACACAGTTGGATGTGTCGTGGGGAGTGTCAGTTGATAACTTTGCCGTGGCAGGATATATCGTACGTCGAGATGGTATATACATTGCGACGACGACGTTAACCTCTTTTTCTGATACAGGATTGTCACCCAGTACGACGTACACCTACCAAATCCAAGCATTTGATACTGTTTTTAATTATTCATCCTCGTCAATACTCGTGGCGACGACGACACTACCAACCCCGCCACCACCAGTAGTCACACCAGAGGCAACGACGACCGCACCTACCGCCACAGTTGCCCGGGTTGTCCTTGATGACTTATTAATTGTCCCAGCTACTGATCGGGTAGCGATCAGTCTCTCCACTGCACGACCAGCCCGGTTTGAACTTCGGTGGGGAAGGACAGCATCGTATGAGTTGGGGTATGTGACGACTGATCGGTTTTTGCGTGACTATGAGACAACGATCACTGGTCTTGAGCCAGGTACACTGTATGAGTATGAATTGATTGGCTACACTCCAGCCGGCAGGCAAACGATTCTCAAACGCGGCCAGTTCACTACAGTGTCGCTAGACAGTGAGCGAATGTTAGTGCCGAATGTATCTGGTTTTATTGCTACTGTGGCCCTAGATTCGGTGAGATTATCTTGGCAGCCCCCAATCCTACCAAATGCGTATGTGCGTATCGTTCGGAGTCACCTTGGGTTTCCGCAGCACCAGAATGATGGTGCCATAGTGTACCAAGGTAAGGGTACGAGCGTTACCGATGTCGATATTCTACAAACTATGTCACCCGTGTACTATACCGCGTTCGTGGTGGCTGAAAGTGGTGCGGTGTCTTCTGGGGCTATCGCAGTGGTGTACCGTTCTGATACCATTTTGTCAGGATCAATTCCGTACGAACCAGAGCGCCCACCACTACCAGCGGAGTTTGCGCCGATTGAGGAAGTACGCGCATCGACCACGCTGCCGGAATTATCAGATATTATGATTTCACAAGGTGTGCATACATGGCGGCTCGAAGATCAGCGTATCGAGCTTACTGCTGGCGGCACGGTAACGGTTTCAATCGCAAAAGATCGAGTGACTGCACCGATTAAGATCATCATCGGTACTCTTTTAGACCCGGCTAACCACCGACAACAATTCTCATTTCTCTTACGTCTCAATCAGGATCGGTCAGCGTATGAGGCAACGCTTGCCGTACCAACCACAGTTGGGGTTTCGCAACTGACGATTGAGATTTATGATTTCTCTTCCGAGCGGCTTGCGCGGTACAGCAATCAAATTAGCTTCATACCGGCACCAGATGATCCGCAAGTGGTGTTTCCTGATATTTTTTTTACCAGTCCACTTATTCCATTTACGCTTTCGGGTGTAATGGTTGGGATACTCAGTATGTTGTTGTGGCTACTATGGCGCCACCGGCATGAGGATAATCGTTAGTACGTGTTGGTTGATTGTTTGGTATACTAGTAAGAGTTATTTAATAATCAAGGTAGTACATTTCTATGGCACGAGTAGCAATTAATGGGTTTGGAAGAATTGGTCGAACGTTTTTTCGCAACTCATACAATCACCCTGATATTGAGGTAGTCGCAATTAATGATTTGGGAAGTATTGAAAATCTTGCGTATTTACTCAAGTATGATACTGCGTATGGACAAGCCCCGTTTGAGGTCTTGCTGAATGACGGTAAGCTTTTTGTCAATGAAAAAGAGATTGCCTTCTTCCAAGAAAAGGATCCCAATCAGCTACCGTGGGGACAACATGAGATTGATGTCGTAGTTGAATCTACCGGTTTCTTCACAACGTACACTGCCGCCAACCAGCATATCTCTGCCGGTGCAAAGCGCGTTGTCATTTCTGCTCCAGCGAAAGACGGTGATGGTACTGTCTCTGGGGCGACAGTGCTCATGGGAGTAAACCATGATGCACTAGCTACGTGTCAGGTATCTTCCAATGCTTCGTGTACCACCAACGCAACGAGTCCACTGATTGCAATTCTGAAAGAGGGAGTGGGGATTGAGAAAGCAATTCTCAACACGGTACATGCCTACACGGCAACCCAATCGCTCGTAGATGGGCCGGCTAAAAAAGACTTACGTAGTGGCCGAGCAGCCGCTCAAAATATTATTCCCGCTTCAACTGGCGCAGCTCAGGCGACCACGAAAGCACACACGGAACTCGAAGGATTGTTTGACGGTATTTCACTTCGGGTACCCGTCCCCGTTGGATCAATCGTTGACGTCACTTTTATTGCTAAGCGTGAGACGACAGTGGAGGAGATCAACGCACTCTTTGTCACAGCCGCTCAAGATGAACGGTGGCAAGGGCTTTTTGCGGTAACTGATGAGCCGGTGGTGTCGTCAGACATCATTGGATCCCGAGTTGGATCGATTGCTGACTTATCATGTACCCGCGTGGTGGGTGGAAATCTGGTGAAAGTGATGGCTTGGTATGACAATGAGACGAGCTATACTGAAACATTAATCCATCACGTCGTCGCTGCAGCTAAGCAGATCTCCTAGTGCATACACTATGGTTACACCAGAACTACCGATACTGCATCTTGCTGCCGACCATGCAGGTCTGGCTCATAAAGAACTCGTGAAAGTGTGGCTTCAGTCGGAAGGTTACCAGGTGGTTGATCATGGCGCTCATCAGTTCGATGGGGAAGATGATTTTCCTGACTTCATAGCACCGGCTGCTCAGGCTGTTCAGCTGGCTCCGGCGCGGACCAAGGGTATCATCTTTGGTGGTTCTGGACAGGGTGAGGCCATGTGTGCCAATCGCTTCTCGCATGTGCGTGCTACCGTGTATTATGGTGGCTCAGAGGAGATTGTGACACTGTCGCGTGAACACAATGACGCGAATATGCTCTCCATCGGTGCGCGGTTTGTGGATGTTGACACGACCAAGCGGGTAGTCTGGTTGTGGCTCCATACTGAACCGTTAATGAACGACAAGTACCATCGCCGCAATCGTAAGCTTAGTGCACTCGCCCTATGATGCAGTATCCGATAGTGCCTGCGATTATTCCTCGCTCACAGCATGAGGTGGTGGAATTAGCGAAACAATTGCGCTTCTCTCCAGAACTACACCTTGACGTTGTCGACGGCGTATTTGTGCCTGATATCTCCTGGCCGTATGAACCAGCCGGTCAGCCGATTGTAGTGAAGGCTGATACTGATTGGTATACACTCGAGGTTGATTTAATGGTCGCCGATCCGCTCCCGGCCGCCACGGCGTGGCTTGCTGCTGGGGTAGACATGCTCGTTTTTCATTTGGAGACCATAACGGTCGAGGATTTAGAGCGCTTTGTTGCCACCACTCAAGTTTCTATCGGCATTAGCCTACATGGAGATACTCCGCTTCCGGCTCTCGAGCCGTATTTGCCACTTGTTGACTACGTGCAGTTGATGGGGATTTATCAAATCGGATCGCAGGGACAGCCATTTGCTGATGCAGTTTTGGAGAACATAGTTGATATGAAAGTTCGACATCCGGATCTGATGGTCAGCGTGGATGGTAGTGTGAACCAGCATACGATCAAACGACTACAACAAGCGGGAGCTGACCGCTTCATTGTTGGCTCAGCGATTGTCGGACAGCCTGACCCAAAAGTTGCTCATGGGGCACTAGCTGCACTTATTAACTCATAACATTTGAGTCGCGACCTTCACAAAGGTATACTAGTTTGGTACATATGCACTATCTGACATCTGAGGAAGTAACCGCACTTGAAGTAACCGCAAATCAATTGCGCCAAAGTGTCATTGAAATGCTTACAGAAGCGGGGAGTGGTCATACTGCTGGTCCACTCGGTATGGCAGACATTTTCGCCCTACTCTACTTTGCAGTGATGCGACACGATCCCCAAAATCCAACCTGGGATGATCGCGATCGACTCGTACTTTCAAATGGACACATTTGTCCGATTCTCTATGCGACACTAGCACATGCAGGGTATTTCCCGACTGAAGAATTACTCACGCTTCGAAAATTTGGTAGTCGACTACAAGGACACCCGCACCGCGAGGCATTACCGGGGATCGAAACGAGCTCTGGTCCACTTGGATCTGGATTGTCCCAGGCAGTCGGTATGGCGCTCGCTGAACGGATGAATAATCCATACTCGGCAAAGTATTTTTATTGTATCACTGGCGATGGTGAGTTAAATGAAGGGCAGATTTGGGAGGCAGCAATGCTGGCTGGAAAAGAGAAACTTCACAACCTTATCGTGATCGTTGACCGAAATGGTATCCAGATTGATGGCTACACAAAAGATGTGATGCCCCTTGAACCACTCTATGAAAAATTTGAATCTTTTGGGTTTGATGTCCAAGAAGTCGATGGTCATAACATTCGAGCAGTTAATGATGCAATCGGAAAAGCACAGGCAGTCTACAGTCAGCCCTCACTCATCATTGCACACACCATTGCGTCCCGGGGGGTAGATGTGTTTGAGCGAGATTTTAGGTGGCACGGTAATCCACCAGGTAAGGGGCCAGAAGATCGAGTAGCCAAGCAACAGCAAGCGCAAGTAGCCCTTAAAAAACTGCGCACACTCGCTGGCACCATTAATGAACACGATATTTCATAGCTATGTTTGCTGATCATTTACAACCAGACTTACAGATTGATACCGTTCTTCGTGAGCCAACGCGTAATGGGTATGGCGATGGTTTGCTTGAAGCTGCCAGACACAATGAACAGGTTGTCGCGTTGTCTGCAGACCTGACTGAGTCTACGCGCACCTTACCATTTGCCGAGGCGTTTCCACAGCGTTTTGTACAGGTTGGCATTGCAGAACAAAATATGGCATCGGTGGCGTCTGGTATGGCAGCGATGGGCAAGGTCCCGTTTATCGCGTCGTATGCGATGTTTTCACCAGGACGAAGCTGGGAGCAGGTTCGAACCACTATCGCGTACAATAATGCGAATGTAAAAATTGTTGGTGCGCACGCTGGTGTATCGGTGGGTCCTGATGGAGCGACGCATCAAGCGATCGAAGACCTCGCCCTTATGAGGGTTATTCCAAACATGGTAGTGCTCGCCCCTGCTGATATTCACGAAGCAAAGCAAGCTACCCTAGCAGCGGCTCGGTACGTTGGTCCAGTGTACCTTCGCATTGGTCGCAGTCCCACACCGGTTGTTACTACCCCCGCGTCACCATTCATGATAGGGGAAGCGGTGCGTATGTATGAACGTTCGCCCGATCATGAGGCAACAGTCGGAATTGTGACGACAGGCTCGTTACTTTTCAATGGTTTGATGGCAGCGCAAGCCCTAAATCAGCAAGGGGTAGGAGCGTCTGTGCTGCACTGTGCAACGATCAAACCACTCGATGACGCGCGTTTAGTAGCATTTGCGAGCGAACATCGACGAATTATTACGGTCGAAGAACATCAGGTCGCTGGTGGTCTTGGTGGAGCAGTGGCTGAGGTACTCAGTGAACAGTGCCCGACGCCCCTCTGCCGAATTGGTGTACGAGATGCCTTTGGTCAATCAGGTGAACCAGATGAACTCATTACGCACTACGGAATGGGAATTGACGTAATCATCAAAGCGGCAGAGGGCCTTGTTACCCGGTTTGCTTGATACGTTGATTTCAGTACGCTATAAAAAAACGAACCGCCAGGTTCGTTTTTTTAGCACAGGTAAGCGGTTACGCTATTCAATCTTACGAGCGACGTATTCAGCGGGACGCTGATCGAGGTAGGTCTGGAGTTGGTCTTTCGTGAGGAGACCAGCTTGAGCGCCGATATTTTGAACGACAGACATTGAATTCACTGGTCCCCAGGCGAGTGCTTCCTCTGGGCTGAGACCAAGGGCAATAGCGCTGGTGAACGTGGATGAGAATGAATCGCCAGCACCAGTGCGATCAACCGGCGGTGCTGGGTCGGGGTACATTGGCATGTGCCACGCTTGATCATGTTCATCAATGACATAGGCTCCATGAGGACCATCGGTAATGACTGGCATCTTTGGTCCGAGGGAGCGGATGCCACGAATCAGGGTGGGGATATGTTGTTCGGTAGTTTTGAGAATTTCTTGCGCCTCTTCTTTATTGCAGAAAAAGATTTCAGTGGCCTCATATACATCCCGAATAGCTTCAACTCCGACTTTGATTTGGAACGTACCTGGCTGGAACACGAGTTTGGTCTCGGGATGTGCTTTTACGTAGCTGGCGATTTCGTGGTGGTAGGGGAGACCGTGTTCCCCAACGGATGAAAAATAGAGAAAGCGGGGTGGTTCGGCAAAATCTGGTAGGGCGTACGGGAACACTTCGTGTTTGATTAAGATGGTTCGCTCTGGGCCGTAGCGAAGGACGTAGTGGTAATTTGTCTGCTTACCCTCATGGAGCTTCACGTACTCAGTATGAATCCCTTCAGTTCGTAGGGCGTCGAGACAGTCTTTACCGTTGCGGTCATGGCCAAGGTGCGTTATGAGAGCAGTCTTTAACCCAAGACGGTGGGCGGCGGTGGCGGCATTCGGTGAGTTGCCGACAGCATTAATGACCGTGACATCACGGTATGGTAACTTGCTTCCAAACGGTATATGCAGGGTTTGTCGTCCGGTATCGAGATCAATCGATACGTCGGCGTGATCTTTATCTAATTCAATAAATGCATCAACGAGAATGTCGCCGATGGCTACGAAATCATACTTTTGTGACATATAATTTTAGTATAGCACTCCTTGGTCGTGTCAAAGCTGATGGTCGGGGAAAGGTCTACGATTTGTGACATCGTCTTTGGGTTTGCTATACTGTGTATGCGTATGGTTTGGACCGTTGGGAAAAATATCGTTGCCGGATTTTTAGTGTGCATCTTTTTCGTACCCGCTCATTTGGCTGGCGCGGAGACAGATGGAGAACGCCGGAAGCGCCTTGAAGCAGAATTGCAGTCGGTGGAGCGCCAAATCCTCACCCAGCAGCGACTCGTAGAGGACAAACAAGTAGAGCGTCGCACGTTGGAGCGAGACATTGCGCTCATTGAAAGTGAGATCACGCGAGCCCAACTCGGTATCCAGGCACGCTCACTGGCGATCAGGCAGCTGTCAGACCAGATCGGCGAAAAGGCCGTCGTTCTTTCTATTTTGGAAGAGCGGTTGCAGAAGCAACAGGTATCATTGGCTGACCTCGTCCGACGGTCGGCCCTGTTGGATGAATACTCACTCGTCGAGGTGATGTTGAGTAAAGAGAACTTCTCTGATTTTTTCTCAGATGTCGCCACCTTTCAGTCATTGAAAGAATCGCTGAATGAATCGCTCGCTGTCTTGCAGGGGATACAGCGTGATACGTACGAACAAAAAAATGCGCTTGAAGAAAAGCAGGAAACCGAAGCTGAGATGAAGCGGATTCAAGAATTACAAAAAACAGAAATTGAAGCGAAAGAGCGGGAAAAAGAACAAATTTTGACGGTGACAAAAGGGCAGGAAGAGGCCTATCAAGAGTTACTTGAATCTCAGCAACGAACAGCAGCACAGCTTCGGAATGCACTGTTCCAACTGTTAGGAGGTGGTGGGGGTATTCCGTTCCCTGAGGCGGTTCGATTGGCAAAATATGCTGGGGGAGTTACCGGAGTTGATCCAGCGCTTATTCTCGCTATTCTTGAACAAGAGACTAATCTTGGTTCAAACCTTGGAAGTTGCGTGTACAACGATGTTCGTGGTGGACGTGCGGTGATGCATCCTGACCGTGACGCACCAGTCTTCTTGGCGATTGCTGGTATCCTCGGCTTTGAAGCACGATCACGCTCGGTATCGTGTCCAATCACGAGTGGAGGACAGCGTGTCGGGTGGGGTGGTGCAATGGGTCCATCACAGTTTATTCCGTCTACCTGGGCGATGTATGGGGGTATTGTTAACCGTGGAGGGGGGTGGGTATATAGTCAGTCTGACGACGCCATTCGTCGTATCAACGGTACGGGTAGCCCAGCGAATCCGTGGAATAATCAAGACGCCTTCATTGCAACAGCGCTCTTGCTGCGTGATAACGGAGCAAATGGTGCGTACGCAAACGATCGCTTAGCAGCGCTTCGCTATTACGCCGGCTGGGGCGGGGCAAATAATCCAGCCAATGCGTTTTATGGAGATCAGGTGATGAATCGCAAATCACGATTATCACAAGAAATCCAGATTCTTGGTCAGTAATATTGCATTAACCATATTGTCTGGTATAGTGCTTGGCGTTACGAGTAGGTAGCCCGTTTACTATATCCATTTGGGTGTGCCGAAGTAGTCAATCATATGAAGAAAGATATACACCCTAAAAATTATCGAATGGTTATCTTCCATGATAATTCCAGTAATGAGCGTATGCTCATTGGTTCAACAATCGAAACCTCTGCGACTGATACCTGGACTGATGGTAAAGAATACCCGCTCGTCCAAGTAGATGTGACGAGTGCCTCTCATCCATTTTATACTGGGCAAGAAAAAGTTATGGATACTGCTGGTCGTGTCGATCGCTTCAAGCAGCGAGCAGCTAAGGCGGCTGATCGTAAGAAGCAGTAGTGTAAAAAGCCAATGTGTCGCCTCCATAAGCGACACATTGGCTTTTTCTGTGTACACTGCGTACTATGGAATTTTCCCCTGAACAACTACAGATATTTAAAGACAACCATAAGACTCAGTTCTTAGCGGGGCAATTTGAGTTGTTACAACAGCGGGTCCAAGAAGTTGAGGCGATGGTTTTGACTGATCCAGATATGGCAGAGTTAGTGGCCGAAGAACGAGCAGCGCTTGAGGAGCAGTTGGTTTTACAATGGTCTGAAATGGAGCGTATCGTGGAAGTGAGTAAAGCTGAAGAGGAGATCCCCTACGGAGTTGTGCTTGAGGTGCGAGCGGGCGCTGGTGGGGACGAGGCTGCGCTCTTTGCAGAAGAGCTGGCTCAAGCGTATCTAAAATATGCAGAACTGGAGGGCTGGCTGTATAGTGTTGAGCACGAATCGAGAGGAAGTAGTGGGGGATATAAGGAAGCGGTGTTTGAGATTTTGCATCCTCGAGCGTATGACGCACTGCGGTACGAGACGGGTGTTCATCGGGTGCAACGGATCCCCGTGACCGAAAAGGCTGGTCGGATTCATACGTCAACATGTTCAGTTGCTGTACTTCCGCTGCGACATAAACCAACGATTGAAATTAACCCGAGTGATATTCAGATGGAATTCTCCCGTTCAGGGGGTGCTGGAGGGCAGAATGTAAACAAAGTCGAGACGGCGGTACGACTCGTACACCTACCATCGGGCCTTGAGGTGCGTAGTCAATCTGAACGATCTCAGTTGAAAAATCGTGCGAAAGCACTCAGTATCTTGACGGCGAAGCTAGAAGCGCTGCACGAAGAAGAGCAGGCAAAACAGCATGCTGAAACCCGGAAAGGACAAATTGGTACCGGTGATCGTTCGGAAAAGATTCGCACGTACAACTTCCCACAAAGTCGCATTACTGATCATCGGATTAAGCAGTCGTGGCATAACATTGAGGCGGTTATGCAAGGACAGTTTGGTGACGTATTTATGGCCTTGGCAACCGTAGCAAAGGATGATTCTATTGCGTAAAAAGTGTGAATATGGTAGCATCCTTTCGCTGAGCGCCTTGCGCTTTTTTGCTTAATTTATTTATGTCATCACAGAATAATTCATCAACCCTCATCGAACAGTTGTTTGCCGCTGGTGCGCACTTTGGTTTTAAGAAAAGCCGTCGGCACCCAACTGTCAGTAAATTCCTCTTTACGACCAAAGACGGAAACGATATCTTCGACCTTGAAAAGACTAGTGCAGCACTCACTACAGTGATGGAAGTGGTACAGACCGCAGCTATGAATGGTAAAACCATTCTTTTTGTTGGCACTAAAGAAGAGATCGCAAAACTCGTGATGGACGCAGCGCTCCGGACTGACATGCCATATGTGACTAACCGCTGGATCGGTGGCATGCTGACGAATGTGAGCGAAATCAAAAAACGAATCAATCGTCTCGCAACGCTAACCCAAGAACGTGAGTCCGGTGAATTGGAGCGTAAGTACACTAAGAAAGAACGGGTTGTGATTGGCCGTGAAGTCGATAAGCTTACCCATAATTTCTCAGGGATTGCAGCGATGACCAAGGCACCAGACTACATGGTAGTGGTTGATCCTCGCCATGACCACATTGCTGTCCGAGAGGCAATCGAAATGAACGTGCCAGTAATCGGAATTTCCAGTTCAGATGGTGATCTCTCGAAGGTTACCCACCCGATTGTGGTGAATGATGCGCTCCAAACCAGTGTTAGTTTTGTGCTCTCACAAATCACGCTGGCAATCAATACAGGTAAGGCGGCATATACACCAAAGACAGTTGAAGCCAAGACGACACCAAGACGCACCACATCTGCTTAAATTAATTATTTAGTACGTGTGCACAGGTAGACGTACCGAATTTACTAGATGGTAGTATTGTACATACATATGGAAATCACATCAGCACAACTTAAAGAATTACGAGACAAGACAGGTATCTCGGTCATGCAATGCAAGAAGGCGCTTGAAGAGGCTGGCGGAGATATGGAGAAAGCGGTGATTATTCTTAAGAAAAAACGTAGTGAAGCGGCTGAGAAGAAGTCAGACCGTGAGCTTGGTGCGGGTGCGGTGGGGGTGTATTTACATAACACGAATGAAATTGCTGCACTTGCCATGGTTGCCTGCGAGACAGACTTTGTAGCAAAAAACGAAGAGTTCATCGCTTTGGCTAAAGATATTGCAATGCAGGTGGCGGCGACAAACCCTGCCTACGTGACACGTGCAGAGTTACCAGAAGCAGCTATTGAGAAAGCCAAAGAAGTATTTGCTCCAGAACTGGTGGGTAAGCCAGTCGAGATGCATGAAAAAATCATGCAAGGTAAACTGGATGCCTTTTTCAAGGATCAAATTCTCTCGGACCAACCATTTGTAAAAAATCCAGACGTGACCATAGGGGAGATGGTATCCGGGGCGGTACAAAAATTTGGAGAAAATATTTCTATTGCAAAAATCACTCGCGTTTCGGTAAAATAAACGAATGACTGAAACCGCCCTTACTGCCTTTGGCATTAGCGCGCTTGTGCTCGTGATCTTGTTAAGTGGCACCTACTATGAGTACGTATCTGGTCGTCGGTTGGCTCGTCGGGTGCGAGGGTGGTTTGATCGTATTGTCGTAGCCGGGGTAGAGTGGTGGGAAAAGGTGATCACGCATATGGTGAGGTATGTGCTGCAGTTGGGATGGTACTACAGTCTCCACTCTATCTTGCGAGCATTACTACTCGGTCTGGTGACGGGGTATCACGCCTTGGAGGCAGTCTTTGAAAGAAACCGAGCGCGTACAAAAGCGCTTCGGCGTGAATTAAAGCACCGTAAGCAACGCACACACCTAGACGAAATTCATGATCACAAAACAAGTACAGCGCTCACTGAGCCGGAAAAAAAGCGACTGCGTAAGCAGGGACTATAGTGCGTACAGCTTTGCACGCAGGCGACAGACGTAGGTGGTGGTAACGGCCTATTTACAAAACCGTCACAACCCCGTACACTTTCCGGGCACAGAACAGCAATCAGCCACCTTAGCTCACGATGGTAGAGGTGAGACTGATTGGGAATCAGTCGAACGGTTTGTAAACATTTACAAAACCGTCACAACCCCGTACACTTTCCGGGCACAGAACAGCAATCAGCCACCTTAGCTCACGATGGTAGAGGTGAGACTGATTGGGAATCAGTCGA
>Ga0100378_1003229_pt1 | contig 15716 bp, 15 predicted proteins | sample CryGeymeta201502_FD_81535 | JGI IMG/M metagenome (GOLD analysis project Ga0100378, IMG submission 81535) | Groundwater microbial communities from Crystal Geyser aquifers in Utah, USA - Crystal Geyser metaG 2015-02 | ecosystem: Environmental > Aquatic > Deep subsurface > Groundwater | place: USA...
ACATCTAATAAGTTTTCGTTTGACATTTTAGATAACTTAGAGGGGCGAATATTACTTAAAAATGTAATTACACTTGGTAGATATGAAAATGAGATCATTAATGATTTATTTAAAATGGCTAATTTATTAGTTGAAAAAGACAAAGACGATGATAAAGAGCATGAAAAAGAGCATGAGAAAGAGAAACAACAAGAAAATGATAAGGATTTAAATTAATAAATAAAATATCAATAATTAAGACATTATTATTTGTTAAAATAAACATAACAGAAACATAATCATATAATCTTTATACTTATGCATATAAAGTTATTATATAAATTTATGTAAAATTACTCTATCTTAATACAATATATATAGTTAGACTACTTAATATTTAAATAGTTCATATAATATATAAATATATTATATAAATATAGTATTTAAATATATTTTATACATTAAAACTACAAAACTATTAAAATAATTAATAATAATATAATATTTATAATATAAAATGGACCCCAGTAGTGCAAAGTCAGCAAAACCAGACGAGAAGAAAAGCGAAGAGTTAAAAATTATGGAATGGCGCTTTAACCAATTTCTTGGAGAAAAACTAAATATTGAAGATATAAAAAATAACCCAGATAACGAGAGTTTTTTAGTAACAGATGTTCATTTTTCCCCAGATGGTTTATATAGTATCGTTAGTGACAAAGGAGGTCGACTTATTATTTTCCGAAAAACTTTAGCAAAAGGTAAAAATCCTAAATTAGCCTATCATTACGAATATGCAGCACATGAAAAGGAATTTGATAGACATAAGTCATGTGAGTATTCAGAAGGAGTAAGAGCCTTCTGTATATTAGAAAACCAAAATATGAATAATATCGATATATTATCAGCCGGTTATAGAAATATAAAGCTTGACAGAGTGTATAATTCGAAATCATCTGTTTTTGACACTGACTTAGTTAACTCAAGTAAGACTCCTACGTCAATCACAGTCCCGAAGTTGAAAGAAACTCATCATGAAGTCAAACATAAAACAAGATCTGAATTCAAAGGACATAATAATGAAATTAAAAGTTTATCGAATAATAAGCTGTTTACCAATAATTTTATATCTGCTGATGAATATAAAGTATTTTTATGGGATATGAATAGTACAAAAGAAGTGTATAATCCAATCGATTTAGAAGTTAATTCATTAGAGGTAATAATTTATACTAATAAATACTATAATAAGATTTAATGCTTTTAATGTTTATTTATTGCATATATAATTTGAATAGGTTGACGTTCCAGAAAAAATAACTGCAGCAAGATATAGTTGCTTTAATCCTAGTATTTTCGGCTACGGAACAAGTAAAGGAGTACTTAAAGTATGTGACTTAAGAACAAGCAGTGATTGTTTAAAATTCGCAAAAAATTGTTTTGATGAAAATTCAGGTCTTAATAAAACCGTCTTTGCAAGTAGTATAATGTCAGTACACGATATAAATTTTAATATTATGAACGATAATATGGTAACTACAAGACATTACTTGTCATTAAACTACTGGGATTTAAGAAATTTAGGCTCTCCAAGCAATAAATTCCTTCTATATGAACCTATAATAACAAAACTTAGTTATCTCTATCAGAATAATTATATGAGCGATAAGTTCTCTCTTTCAAGTGATCCTACTGGAAAAGTAATAATCACTGGTGGTTATAATAATATGTTTCATATCATTGATGCTGATCAAAAACTTAATACACAAATTATAATAGATGAAAATAATGAAAAGATTATGAATACAAATGTTATTAGAAAGATTAACTCAAAAGGAAGTTGTTTCTACAAAAAAGATGATCCAAGTCTTACAAATATTAATTTTGATAAGAGAATATTGCATCAAACTTATTCCCCTGTTGAAAATTTCTGCCATTTAATATTATTAAATTGTATTTACTCGTATACAGGAGCATTAGCTAAGAAATCTAAATAAATATCATTGTTTTTGTATAAGTTAAGTTAATGCTTAAGTAATTGATTTATTATTTATAAAATTCATAATTAATTATTTAAATATTTTATTAATTTTTGTTTATATTTTCTAATTAATTATTTTCTTTATTTTCTTATTGATTTCAATTAATTAAAGTATTGCTTAAAATCATCTTCTTTCTTAACTAGTTCTAACAACATTGGATCGTCGAAAAACTTGCTAATTGTTACATCTTCAAGTAAACCTTTCCTTCTCCTATAAAATTAATTTTTTTAAAACCCAATTACCTTGTTATTATATTTATATATATAATATATAGAAATAATTCAGTCAAATTTATATACCTTGTCTTTATCATCGCTTCTCTAGCTAAATGAGGAGGTGGACTTGGTTCTAAAGGCTTGAATACTATACTTCTGTCTAATGGATCTCCGGGCATAATTCCCTATTAAATAAATAAGTAAATAAACAGATTATAACATATAATATTATTAAATTGATTTTACCCAATGATCAAACCAAGTTAAACAGAAAGCTTGTCCAGCAGTATGTGTTCTTAAGTCTGTTTCGAAACCAAAGCTGTCCAATGCTGGAATATTTGCATTTATTATGTAAAAAGGTGTGCCAGGCTTTGGTAACTCTGAATTAACATGTCCTCTTCTTCTTGCTAATATTGTATAGATAGCACTAATACAATCCATTGGGCACATAATTTCAGTAATCAACATAGGCTCCATTATTCTTGGGCTTGCCATTAAAAACGCTGAATAGCAAACTCTTCTAGCAGTAGGAATAATCTGACCTCCAGTTTTGAATATTAAATCTTTGCAGATGCTACTATCCATTATCTTAAATTTAGTATTTCGTATTGGCTCTTCGCATAATGGGCCTTCTCTGCAAGCCCAGTCAAAACCTTGTACAATATAATCCTTAATGCTGTAAAGCATTTCTTTGTCAGTTTCTGAAGGAAGACTATAATCTAGTAAGATATTAGTTCCAATTTTATCTGGTCCGAATGCCCAAATGGATCTACTTGTTAATAAATCCCATTTATAGTTATCTTGCATAAAATTTGAAATGTATTTATCATCGAATTTCATATTGATTAATCCAGCTTCGATGTCTAAGTTAAGTCCATTATCTGTAGGTTCACATATCATTGTAAGTCTATTTTTCTTATTAGTAGTTTCAGCGTAACACTTTATTGATGATGTATCAACAACTGTTTCAGAAAATGTTACTACTGGATCAGAAACCTTTATTTCTATTTCTGAGTATAATTTTCTTATGTCATGTAAAATACAATCTAAATATAATTCTCCTGTTCCTAATATAATATGTTCTCCTGATTCTTCGATTTTTGTCTTTGACATTGTATAACTTTTATTAATTTTTCTTAAACCTTCTAACATTTTAGGTAATTCTGAAGGATTTAAAGGTTCTACAGAAATTTTTAAATAGTTCAAGTTAAAGAACTCTAAAGGTTTAAATATTTCTAAAGATTTGAGACTTAAATCTTTTACGTGGTGTGTTATTGTAGCTGTCTATTAATAAATAAAAAAATATACTTACTTTTGATATTGAAAGATCAACTCCTTCTAATAGAACCCAGTTACCTGCAGGTACTTTATTGATTTCTACTCTGTATCTAGATTCATGAATCCACATATTTGTTACTTCTTTTACTACCATATCCTCTTGTTCTATTATATTATATTTCTCACCCATTACCTTTACGAGATCGCCTTTCTTTACTGTTCCAGAAAGTACTCTTGCTAATGAGTCAAAGCTTAAATAATCATATTTATGATATAGTTTAATAACATTTACAGCTAAGATTTCATTACTACTACAATTTAGCATTTTAGTATATATCTCTCCTGATCTGTCTCCCATATAATTTTGTTCAATTTTTATTCTTCCACCTTCTTTGCTATTAACAACATTTTCAACAACTAAGTCAACTAATGAATTAACATGTCCGAAAAATTTTGAACAAACCAATTTTAATAAAGGTTTAGGATCAAGTTTATATTCTGAATTATTTAAAAATATTCCTAAGCTTCCTAATATAATTTCTAACTTAGGTTTTTCTTCTGAAATTGTATATCCGATAATTTTATACATTGGATCAAGAATAAATTCTATAAAACTTCTTACATTGGAACTATCAGTTGGCTTTTTATTGAATTTTCTTGTTTTTTTGTCGTAATACAAATCTCCCCATAACATTTTTGCAAATGTCTTATAATCTACTCTTTTATCATGAATTTCATTGTATTTCTTAGCAAATGACTCTAAAGAAAACATTATTCCATACATAGAGCTAGAAAACATAACATTTCTTGCGCTTGGAGACACAAATTTTGGTTTTTTAATTGAAAAGTATGTTGTATTGCTTTCGATAACTTTATTAAATTCATCAATAATAAACTTGATTTTATGATACGCATCACTTGGGGTTAATTTTAATTCTAATACAAGTCTATCCATTTTATTTATACATAGAATTATGTCTAGACTCTCAACAATAGCATGTTTTATTATTTTTTCTGTATGGAGACATACTCCTTCAACAGCGTCAACTACAACTACAACACCATCAGCTAACCTAAAAGAGGCTGATATTTCATCTGAAAAATTCGGATGACCTGGTGTGTCCATAATATTAATTAAATAACTCTTATCAGATGAGTTTTGTAGAACGAGAGATAATGGCTTAGCCTTAATACTAATACCTCTAATTTGTTCGTCCTCTCTACAATCAGTAAATTTAAGTTCTTTATCAAGTTTAAACTTTTCCTTATGAGTATCACAAACAAGCATATCACATAAAGTAGTTTTACCATGATGTAATGCTCCAGCAAAGGCAATCTAGTAAATTAAATATATAATTATTCTATAAATTATTATTTTAGCTTACGTTTCTTATTAACTCTGGCTTAGTCATGAGCCCAGCTAAAAAATCAAAATTGAAAGAAGTGTCTAAAGGATAATGTTCTACTAAGTCAAATTCCTTTTTGATAATTGGCGCAATAATTGGAACAGTTAATGGTTGTGCGTCCTCTTCGTTAATAAGGATTTCTGCACCTGGATATATTTCTTCATGAGAAGGATAATAATTTTTATCTTCATGTAGTACTATTGCGTATTTTTCATTCTAAATAATTTAAAAATGATCAATTAATATTTTTATAAATTTACTGTTGTTGGAATGATATTTTCGTTTTCATTTTCTGTTTCCTTCTTATTTTTGTCTTCGTTATCATCTTCGTTATCGCTATCATCTGAAAATTTATCACCCATTTCATTTAAATCAGGTCCAATGTAATTTCCAAATTCGTCGTAAAGATTATCGTCCATCTATTAATATAATATGTAAATAAATATAAATTAATATTATAAATTGTATTAAATAATTAGTATATTAATATAATAATATATGAGTAAAATTATTTATCGAAAGGTTATTAGTTTTTACCTTTAAAAACTTTATTTAAAATTTATTAATAATTTTAAAATAAATGGGTTTATGTTGTACTAGATGCCAAGACGGTGAACATATTTCTGAACTTGATACTGATAATTCAAAGCCACATTTGAAAAAAGAAGCTTTTGAAACCGATACTATAATGACTTTGAGAACTACTCCTAATAATGCAGCAGTAATATCCCATCGAGATGGACCTGCTGAAATTAATACATTTAATATAAAGAAGACAGAATCAAAAGTATCTGATGTGGAAAGTAGTAGGGTTATGATTGACTTAAGATCTCCTAAGTCGAAAATTAACGATTCAGTTTTTTCAATTAACTCTAATCTTAAATTTAATCCAAATGTAGTAAGACCAGATGAATCAAAAAATATTTCTGTTATTTCTAACGTACCACAAAATCATGATATAAAACATATCCAAAATCCTTTCCAGGCACAACATCATGTTCAAATTAAAGACGAACCAACTACTAAAGTATACGAGGGAGTTCAATCAGATGAATTCTCTAAGATTAAAACCTTACCTGTACCAGTTCCTAAAGATTCAACACCTGAAGTTTTCGAAAAGACAAAGACTCTTATTCAGAAATCTAATTTAAATCTAGAAGTTAACCCTGAAGATAAAATTAATCTTAAAGACTATTCTATGAAGTTATTTGACTGTATTAACAGTATAAGAACAGAACCATTTAAGTATTTCGGCAAAATTCATAAGATTTTAGAGAATACTAAGTTAGATACTACTAACAATAAGTATTACATTAACTTTGAAGGCTTTAATTTTACTTATTATTTCAAAGAGAGTTTAGAAGTCTTAAAGAAAGCGGACGATTTTTTAAAAGAGTTAACTCCTGAAGATGCTTTCAAATTAGAGGATATTAGACATAACACCTTTTGGAACGAAAAAATCCATTTAGATTGTCAAGATCATGTTAAGCATCCTAATGAAGAAGAATCAGTTCTATTTGGAAAAATTGCTAAAAATTATCAATATGAGTGTGAAAGTTCAAGAGTAATAATTGATGGCTTAATGGATTCTGAATCATTAGCATTAATTTTATTAATGGATAATCTTAAAGATCGAGAAAGTATTTTCTGTCGCTCATATGATGTTGGAGCATGCGCTTCTATTAAAACTCATGATGAAAGAAGAATTAGAACTGTTTTAGTATTAGTTGATATTATTTACCCTGGTGAGAGAGAAAGAAGAGAAAGAAGGTCAGGAAAAGATAGAAATTTAGATTGGAAACCATCAACTGAATATATTACTCCAGGACCAACTATTACCTTAGATCATCCAGCATTCGACAATATCACTTACAAAGATGAAATAGTAGACGGAGACTTTTCTATCGAAGGAAACCTGATAAAAGCTCAATTTGTCTTAAATAACGGAGAAACTAAAACAGAAACATTCACAATGTAGGATGGAATATGGAGAAAGAACTTATTAATTTCTTTTTATAGCTATTAAATATAGCTATACTTAGTAAATACATTTTTAAATAAAGTTAATTATAAAAATACATGTTAAGCTTCTTATATTTTATTTTATTAATAATAACTAATATTAAGTATTTTACAATTAATAAAAATATTATAACAAAATTATAAAATTATATAAATCATTATAAACTTTAACCAAAGATTACGAATGAATACAAAGTCTCATATATTTACATTTTAAAAATTAATAGCTTAATATATATTATTTACAGTTATTTTCAATACCTATTTCTTTAAACATTTATATCTAGGAAACTAATAATACCTTAGCTAAATCGCTAATTCTAATACTCTTACGCTAATTGCTAAAATCAACATTTTGAAAATCAAAAGAAAAACATTTCTCAATGTTATCTATTGATTCAGCTAATTCATCTTTATTTTCAAAATCGAAATTTTTAAAAAATGGATTCTGTGGTCTAATAGGAGGTAACGAAGCCCTTAAAAAACTAAAATCTTTATAGTCGGTATTATATCGATCATCAAATTCACTATTAATTCCTTCACTTTTATATGTAGTTGTCATAGAAGTTTTAGTCCCGTTACTATTTCCTAATTTATCTTCTTTATCTATTATTGAAAAAATCTCATGTTCGCTATCTTGTTTACTTAATTCTAAAGCATAATCCTCAATAAAGACAAAATTATCAATAAAATTAGTTGTATTTTTAATCGAATCTTTTTTCTCTTTAATTTGAACAGAATTTCGCATTTTTTTAATTTCTAAGTTTGAAGATAGTGGTCCGTAATTGGGATTATTATTATTTTTAATTTGAAGTTTTGATAAGTGATTTTGTCTTAAGCTATAGCATGAATTTGATGTTTTGATTGGCTTTGGAGATATTAATTTTGTCAATGGCTCCATATTGTTCATATTAATTTTATTAAGAATCCAGAAATTAATAAAGAATATTAAAGAATAATAATTAAATAAAGATAAAATATTAAAACTTAATAATAAGTTAAATATAACTTTAATATAAACCTAACTAATTAACTTAATGTATTTTTATGTTTAAACTAATTATTTTCAACTATGTTATTGAATTTTGTTCATTATTGTATATAGTAGAATTCTGGAAAAGCTCCTCTAGTTACATTAGTTACACCACTATTTTTTCCTTTTTTAAATGTAAAAACTATGCCTAGATCCCCTTCAACCATATCTTGTCCTCCTTCTCCGATATAGACATCATCAGCATCTGGATCACCTGGTCTCAAATTAAGGGCAATAGTATAATCTTGAAGCGGATTTAAACTTATAGGACTATAAAATTTAAAATTTGTAATGCAATTATTGATACTTTCTCCTGGAGGTATATCATAATCTTCATCTATTATAACTTTTGACGAACTATCCAATGAACCTTCCATAAATTTTACATGCGACATTACAGCCCTTCCAGTACTTGTCCCGTAAAGACCGACCCCTGTTAATTTGATTCTTTTATTTACATTAAAGATAATATTATCTCCGCTATAATATGAATTCTTCTTACAGCTAGTAAACCTTCTAATTGTATGTGGTTTCTTATCGATTGTTCTTAATAAAATTCTAGTATTAGGTTTAAAGTTAAGCTGATCAAAGAATAGACCGTCTCTGAGTATGCCTCCGTTGTGAATTATAATATAGTCTAATTTGTCAGAATTAATTATACGAAGTTCTTCTATTTTCTTTTTAAGTTCTTCAACTCCTCCATTTGAATTTAATGTTATTTTAAACCATGAATTAACTTGCCCAATAAGTCTTACAATAATATTAAATGTAAGTGAAATATCAGTTTTATTAGTTGTTAGAACTTTATCAGTATTTATATGCCGAATAGTAGCTATATTATCTTCTACCTTAAGTAGTCTGAAAGGTCCATTTGGAGTCATTACTATTGAACCTAGTTTAATATCATTATCGTCAGGTATTTTGTTTTTAACTACATCAAAAGCTTGCTTAACAATATTTGTGTCTTTTTGACAATCGAATATTCTAATCCAGTCTCCTATTAATTTTGTTTGTTTCCAGACTGGCTCTTCTTTTTCATTAATTTCATCATGTGTAAAAATTAAAACTTTTTTCATTTTTTATCTTTATAATATTATTATATTTATTAAAACTAATAATAAAAACCAATAGTATTAGTAATTTAATAAGTTAAATATTATGTATAATATAATACTTTAAATATCAATAAGTTTTGTGTGTGAATTAGCTTAATATTACAGGACTTCTCTACTTTAGTGATTACTATTAGCTTATAATCTATTAAGTATAAGGATAAATTGCTTATTATAGGATATTTCATTTTTTTAATTAAATTTACTTATAATATAACTTTATATATTTAATTACTTCATTTATTTTACCATTTCATTTACAAGTTAAAATTTTAATTACTTAATAATTTTAATTATAAATGAAGTCAAATTGCAATGAAAAGGTATATTCAAAGTCATTCCTTATAACAAGAATCTTTTTATTTACACTATTGTTAATTAATTATGTAAAGAGTGACTTACCTGTTCATTGTAAAAGAGAAGCAATTGATGGACATTGGACATTTAAAATAAATAAAGTAAAATTTCAGCCATCTTTAAAAAACCTTGATACTACTTGTGGTCATGGTTTCCCAGATAAAATTGAAACAACTGTAGGAGATAATGAATTTCTTTTTGAAAATTACTTACCTACAGTTGTTAAAATTAAGCTTGAATCTGACTACAAAGTTTATGAAAATGGAAAAATTGTTGGAAATTGGACTCCTGTATATGATGAAGGGTTTATATTGAAGTATAAACAATCGGTTTTTACTGCATTTATGAAATATTATAAAGAGTATTCTACTGCCACAGATTATATATCAAATTGTGATAAAACTATGATAGGTTGGTATATCCCGGATGAAAAGGAAAATAATAAAAATTGGCATTGCTTTTTTGGATTAAAGGATGTAGCTGAAAAGAATACTACCAGTACTTCTAATGAGAAAAGTATAGTAACTAAATTTTTGTCTAAAGGAGAAAAAGTACTTTCAGCAAATAATAAATCAGATAGAAGTATATTTTCAAATGTAGATTTAGATTTTTTAGCAATAAAAGAAAAATTAGAACTTGAAGATAAAAGTCAGTCATTATTAAATGTAAAACTATCAAATGAAGAAAAAAAGAAAATTAGATATGAAGACCAATCTGAAGTTGTAAAAGAAATTAATTCAATGAATCTTAGTTGGAAAGCTAACATTCACAAAGGTTTTTCAGGACTGTCACTACTTGAATTAAGTGATAAACTTGGATTAAAAAGGAAGAAATCAATTCCTTCTACTAAAACAAATAAAGCCCATAACGTATTTCAAAAACTTTCTCATAAACGTTCTAACTTAAAACACACAAATAAGAAGCAACCAAATTTTATTCAGGTAAGAAATCACGAAAGAAACCAACTAAGTGATAAAAATAGTGATATTATTAATGATAGTACTCATTCTCGTCAACACCGACACCCATCAAGAGAAAAAGATGGTCATTTAACTCATTCTCAAGAGGAAGTTCAAAAATATTTAAATACAGAAATTAATGATATGGACGAAAACTTACTAGCTGATAATTGGGATTGGAGAAATATAAACGGGATAAACTTTGTTCCAAGATTAAGAGTTCAAGGATCATGTGGATCATGCTATATATTCTCTACTGTCAGTTCTTTGGAATCAAGATTAAGAATTAATACTTATAACAAAGATAAAACAGAATTTTCAAGACAATTCCCTCTTTCATGTTCATTCTATACCGAAGGCTGTGATGGTGGATATCCTATTCTTGTTGGAAAATTCTTTAATGAATTTGAGATAGTTCCAGATGAATGTTTTGAATACGAAGCAAAAGATGTTTCTTGCTCTCAAGTTTGTGACTACTCTAAATTCCCAAAAAAATACACTGTAAGCAGATACGAATATATCGGAGGATTTTACGGCGCAACAAGTGAGGTTGAAATGATGAAAGAAATCCGTGCAAGAGGCCCTATCCCAGGAAATATTTCAGTACCATGGACATTTTCATACTATAGTCAAGGAATATATACCCATGAAAAAGCCCTTAAACATAATGTAGGCTCAATAAGTAAAACCACTCTATTTGATAAGAAGATCAGTTGGGAAAAGGTTGATCATTCAATACTTATTATAGGTTGGGGACAAGAAAAAGGAGTTAAATACTGGATAGGTATGAATACATGGGGAGAAGAATGGGGTGAAAACGGTTTCTTTAGAATTCTAAGAGGAGAAAATGAATGTAGTGTTGAGTCAATGGGTGATGTATTCAGGATTAAACATGAAAATAGATTCGACGAGAGAAAAAGTGAATAAAATAAATATTTTCAATAAATCAGTTAGGCTTAGCTTATGTTAATCAAAATTAAATTTTATATATTATTAATAATTTATAATTTTTATTTTATAGTTAATAGTTTATACTTTATAATTATATAATAAGGTTTATAGTTTATATTAAGTATTATTTTATATAAAATTACTAAACTTATTTAATTCTTATTTATTTATATTATTTAAGTATGAATATAAATTGCATTACAATAAATAATTGTATTTATAATATTTAAACATATTATTTTTATTAATATATTTTAATCATCAATGTTCAACATGTTCAAAAATAAAACATCAATTTATTCCAATATAATTTCAAAATCATTTACAAACAAAACAAATACTAATCTTACTACAATGACTGAAATTAATAAATCAAAGAATTTAAATATTAAAAAGTTTATGCCAGCATTAAATACAAGATGGAGCCCAAGAGCATTTTCCGACAAACCAGTTAATGAAGAAGATCTTAAAATATTATTCGAAGCAGCAAGATGGGCACCTTCGTGTTTCAACGAACAACCATGGAGCTTTATTGTTGGATCTAGATCATCATCTCCTAAGGCTTATGATTTAATATTTGATAGTTTAGTAGTCCCAAATCAATTATGGGCTAAAACAGCTCCTGTACTTATTGTTTCTCTTTCTAAATCTAATTTTGCTATGACTGGTCAACCAAATGTTCATGCTGATTATGATGTAGGTCAAGCAGTAGGATTCTTTATTTTACAAGCTGATCATTTGGGGTTATATTCACATCAAATGGGAGGTTTTAGCCCAGAAATAGTTATTAAGAACTTTAATATTCCAAAAGATTTTAAACCAATTTCTGTTATGGCATTAGGATATATTGGAGAATTAGATAGACTTCCCAAGGATTATGCAAGTAAGGAAGGTTTACCTAGAGCAAGAAAGGAGCAAAAAAGTTTTGTGTTCGGTGAAAAGTGGGGAGAATCCAGAATTTAATTACTTATTGGTAATATTTATATTACAATATACTAATAATATATTTAATTCATATTATTTAAACTTTGCTCATTATTGTTTTTATATTTATTTAATTAATTTATACTATAAGATTTAGAAGATTTTTTAATATTAATATTATACTACTTATTAATTTTATTTCCTCATTAATTTAATTATTAAATTATAAATGGATTCAAAATTAGATAATACAATCGATCAAACATTACTTCGACAAGGTAGTGTGTCAAAATCGTTCTCATTCAACAATATTATTTATCTGATTACATTCCATTATAACAAACCATCAACAAAAAAATACACAATTGAGATAAGTAGCGAGTTAAATCCTAATTTCTTCGAAAAAGAATTTTCAATAGAATTACTACTTAAAGAAAATCCAAAATTTGCAGTATTTGATGATGAAATCAAACTAATCACATTTATTATAGAGAGTATAGAATCAGAAAGTATTAAATTAGAATTCTGTTCTGATTCTTTGTTATTCATTATTCAACAACCAATATCAAAAACTTTAAATGTAACTTATTCTCTAAAATTACTATCCAAAAAGTATGATCAAGAAGGTTTACTTAAAAACTTAGTTCAACAATTTAACTTACTAAAATCAAAAATGACTGCTATTCAAGAATGTACTCAACAACAACTTAGTTTTAGAAATGATTTTAGTAGATTTCAAAATGTTTATGAATGTAATAAATTGGATCAGCAAAAAGAGATGGTTAATTTTAATGGTCAAGTTTCTAAAATGAATGATAAGTTGGATTTTGCCATTAAAACAATGGATCTACTTAAAGACGAGTTATCATGTTTACAATTAAAAGTAAATCAAAAAGAAAATGTTTTGAGAACGTCATTTGTTCCTGAGTCAACTAAGGATTTTGTTCTTCTTAATGATAATATGACACTAAAATATATTTCTAGTAATGGGTACGGAACTACATTCGTTTGCAAAGATAAGATACCAGATTACGGTTGCTGGGAAGTTCAATTTAAAATTGATATCACCGATGAAAGATGTGAAATGGTTTGTGGTTTCGTTTTAGGAGGAACACCAAGAGATGAAGAAGGTATGTTTAAAGTAAACCACTGGAGTTTTGATTTACATGAAGGGGTATATTTTGACGGAGATAAAAATAATGATGCAGAAGAAAGGATTTCATTTTCAGAAAATTGTAGACCACTTTCAGGTGATGTTATTAGCTTATGTATTGATCTTGACCAAAATTTATTTTATATCAAGCTTAATAGTGAACTAGTCACAATTAAGAAAAAATTATTAAAACTAGATTCAACTAGAAAAGGAAATTTGTTTCCTTATTTTGGAATGGGACATGAAGGTGATCAAGTTACATTAGTTTAGATGAAATATTATATATCCATTAACAATAATAGTTAAATATTTAGTTCTAAAGAAAATTATTCTTCTATTTATTATTCACTAATTTAATAAATAATATTTCTTCTATTAACTAATATTAAATATTATTAACTATATTTAATTTTATTCATTATTATTTATATTTAATATCAGTCATTAACAATTATTATTATTATTTAATATAATTTCTCCTAAATCCTACGATAAATTTCTCATACTCTTCGCTCTATTCAAGAACTCTGCTACCTTCAAACCGGGCTTAGAGGTTTTTCTACATGAAAAGAAGCATCCTATTAATAATTCCCAGAAGAATTCTAAAACACAGAAATCTAATATAAGTGCTAAGAATAAACAAATAATCCAACTAGTTTGTTGATTTTGATATACAGCGCAAAACATAAACGACATAAAAAAACCTGCGAGAGAAATTAATAATTGTAATAAAAATCCGAAAATTGTTGCACTTATATTAAACTTTAAGTCTTCCCTAAAATATGTTTAATATTTAATAATTCTGGAATAATTTAGTTTATTATTGTATGTTAAAATTACCATTCTTTTAGTATAACAAGTCCAGTGTCATTTTTCATTACACAATATAGTCTTCTAAATTCTTCGCCTGGAATTGTTAATAAGTAAGCAAGAGGATAGATAATGCAGTTTGAAATTATTGCTGAGATTATTGCATACATAAATATTTTTAGAACAACAGGGAAATCAACTGAAATATCAAACGCAGAAAAATAGCTTGTTGTCATATTATTCTAAAATTATTATAATTATAAGTATAAGTTGAAATTATTATAAAATCAAAATTACAATAACGACAGTATCATCGGCAGTTAAGAAAATTGATATACAAAACATGTTCATAAAGACTTGAGTACAGAAATTTCCTATTTTTCTAAATCTTCCATAAATTACTGAAATTGAACATAAAGAACTAAATATTATATGTCGATTTGAAATATTTCTTTGAATAAAATCACATGTAGTTAAACTTATATTAGCAAATTCTAATAGTCTGGTTTCTTCATCCCAATTAGGGTCCAATTTTGGAAGTTCCTCCTCTAATATAGTTAATTAGTTTAAGTTAAATAATAATATTAAAACATTAACAATATGTGATTATTAATAAAATATCATACCTGCTACACCTTCAATTTGATCATTATTCTCTTCAACCTCATCTTCTTCATTTTCTTCAAAATTATCTTGGTCATTATCATTATCATTGTCAGCTTCACCAGTATCAGCTCTGTTTTTTGTAGTTTTATACATATTACTTATTAAGAAGTTATCTACTTTCTTTTTGACTTCAATTTCTTTTTTTCTATCATCGAATGCGTTTTTTGGATCTGTTGGATTTTCATTTTCTCCAGTACCTCCTGTGTCCATTATTGTTAATACTGGAATTTTCTTAGGGTTAAAATCATCTTCTGTTGGTTTATAAAATTTTTCACGTTTTGCAAGTGTTTTGTCCTTTTTCTTCTTTAAATCAACTTCTTCTGTGTTGTTTCCGGCTAGTGCTTGCTCGAACATCTCTTGTTCTTTTTCTTCATCTCCGTCTACATGATTAAGTTTTTTTAATGCTCCCGCGTTTATGTTGACATTATCAAAATCCATTAAGTCAGGATCCATTGATAAGAAATTTATAGTTTTCCTTGTCTTATAATCCATTTCTTTCTTTTGGTTAACGGCAAGATCATTCAATTTTTCCACAGATAACGGGCCTTCTAAAGGTTTTTTTTCAACTGATATTAATTCGATATCTGCCATTTCATCAGAACTATCATCTTTTTTAACATTCTTCTTTTCACCACCTTTTTTCTTAGTTTTACTATATAACTTTTTCTTTTGTTTAACTATTCCTTTTTTTATTCTAGTTAATGCATCGGTCGGCATTGAAATTCCTAAATTTAGATTATAAAATCTTCTATATGGCATATTCATCTTTACAATAGCCATTTTCAAATAGTCTAATATATTTGATTTTTTCA